>ERZ1047985.660-NODE-660-length-25968-cov-6.353529_pt1 | contig 25968 bp, 30 predicted proteins | sample MGYA00383097_ERZ1047985 | MGnify/ENA primary metagenome ERZ1047985 (study PRJEB29581, sample SAMEA5548367) | metagenome | biome: marine; feature: coastal; material: water | depth 50 m | study: Short-term variability in the microbial, nano- and picoplankton...
CTTGGCGGCGGCGCGGGCCTGCCCCCGAGGCTTAGCGGATTTGGGAAAAAGAAATGATCTTAACGCTGTCCCTTTCTGCCATGACCTATGGCCTCACATTTCAATGGCCAGACTGCGCATGATTTTTTCTTTGTCCAAATACTCCTCTGTGCTTTGGTCAAAAGACGTGCACCCCGCTGCGGGCCCTGCCGCGAAAGGTCATCGCCTATGCCTTTGACCAACGCTCCCTGTCTGCAAAGCGAACGGCTTATCCTGCGCGGCCCCGAGGCGCGCGATATGGAACCGGTGATCGCATTTCTGCAGGATGAAACCCGCGCCAGCGGCTTTGGCCATATCCCCGAGCGCGGCGCGGCATGGCGCTGGTTTGCGCTCAATGTGGGCCATTGGCACATCCACGGCTACGGCTATTTCACCATAGAAACCAAGGCCGGCGAAATTGCCGGCATCAGCGGCATCTGGAACCCCGAAACATGGCCCGAGCCGGAAGTAGGCTGGGTGGTCTTTGACGGCTTTGAAGGCCGCGGCATTGCCTATGAAGCCGCCTGCCGCGTCCGCCGCTGGGCCTATGAAGAGCGCGGCTTTGACACTTTGACCAGCAATATCGTGCCCGGCAACGACCGCTCTGTCACTTTGGCCGAACGCATGGGCGCAGCCTATGAGCGCAGCTATCACAATACCAACATGGGTGAGAACATGCTCTACCGCCATCCAGCGCCCGGGGCAGCGTCATGAACGATGTGCCAACCATTGATACGGGTAGGCTCCTGCTCTGCCCACCTCAAGAGGCCGAGCATCAACCTTTGGCTGTATTTCTTGGCGGTGAACGCAGCGAATTCATTGGCGGGCCGGAAAGCCTTTGGACCGCATGGCGGGACTGTATGGCCAATATTGGCCACTGGCACTTGCACGGATTTGGCCTTTGGACCATCAAACTAAAATCGAACCAGCAAGCGATTGGCCGGACCGGTATTTTAAACCCATCCATGTGGCGCGAACCCGAACTTGGCTGGCATCTATTTGATGGCCATGAAGGTCATGGCTATGCGTATGAAGCGACCCTAGCAGCGCGCACGCATGCCTATGATCAGCTTAAGCTGGCGCCATTGGCCAGCTATATTGAGTCCCAAAACACCCGCTCGATTGCCTTGGCTGAACGGCTGGGGGCAAAATTTGAAGCTGATACCACCTTAATGGGCCAACCTGTACAGCTTTACCGCCACCCGAAACCGGAGGGCGCATGAATGTCTGATGTGACAAACACACCTGCGCAAAACTGCCGAAATACCGACGTGATACCGACAGCTGTTTTTTCCCAAAAGGAGAGCTTTGATGACTGACGCCAGCACCCGCGCCGCAACGCTTTTAAAAGAACACCGCGATAGCATTGACCGGCTTGACGCAATCCTTGTCTACACCTTGGGCGAGCGGTTTAAACACACCCGCTCGGTAGGAAAGCTAAAAGCAGAGCACGATCTGCCGCCGGCCGACCCGACCCGCGAAGCCGTGCAAATTGCACGCCTTGAAGAGCTTGCAACTCAGGCCAATCTGGACCCTGAGTTTGCCAAGAAATTTCTGAATTTCATCATTCAGGAAGTTATCCAACACCACAAACGACATCAATCCTAGGGGCCATGCCCCGACCGCCATTTTAAAGGAGACTATACCAATGGCCATGAAAATCCGTCTTGCCCGTGGGGGCAGCAAAAAACGCCCATTTTACCGCATTGTAGCGGCCGACAGCCGCATGCCGCGCGATGGCCGTTATGTGGAAAAGCTGGGCACTTACAACCCTTTGCTTGCCAAAGACAGCGAAGATCGGGTGAAAATGAACCTTGAGCGCATCCAGTACTGGCTGGGCGAAGGCGCGCAGGTCACCGACCGTGTGAGCCGGATGTTAGAAGCCGCTGGCGTGCTTGAGAAAAAAGAGCGCAACAACCCGCAAAAAGCTGTTGCTGGCCAGAAAATGCAAGAGCGCGCTGAAGAAAAAGCCGCCAAGGCTGCCGAAGCGGCTGAAGCAGCAGCAGAGCCCGTAGAAGAAGTGGCCGAAGCGCCCGTAGAAGCAGAAGCTGAAGCGCCTGCAGAGGCCGCAGCGGAAGCGCCTGCTGAAGCAGAGGCAGAAGCTCCGGCCGAAGCCGAAGCAGAAGCGCCTGCCGAAGACGCCGCAGCTGAAGACGCAGAAAAATAAAGGGGTTTGGGCTCGGAATGGGCAGTTTTGCACCAGTTTTCCAGTCTAAATTCACCGTGCTGAACCCACAGCGGCGCGCCAAGCGCCGCTGTGGCATGCCACAAACAGACAGACCAAAACTCCGTTACGGAGCATTTTGATGCTGTTCCGCCCCATAAGATTGTTGATTTTTCTTGGCATCGCCTTTGTTGCCGGGATTATATATGAACGACAATCACTGGCCGAACGCTGCGAGGATGCAGGCGGACGTTATGTCAACGAGATGTGCGAAAGGTAACCGATGAAGGCTGACTTGATCTGTGTGGGCGCGATCGGCGGGGCCTATGGAGTCCAAGGCGAAGTGCGCCTGAAAAGCTATACATCTGAGCCTACGGCGATTGCAGACTATGCCCCCCTTTATACCGAAGATTGCGGGCGAACGTTTGATCTGGTCCTGACCGGCAGGGTCAAAAACGGGCTGAGCGCCCGTATGTCGGGGATCATTTCAAAAGAAGATGCCGATGCGCTGAAAGGCACGGAATTATTTGTTCCACGCGATCGTTTGCCAAGCCTGCCGGACGACGAATTTTATCATGCCGATCTTGTAGGGCTGACGGTCTATGACACTGGCGGAGCCATGCTGGGAAAAGTGCGCACAGTGCAAAACCACGGCGCTTCGGATTTATTGGAAATTGGCGGCCCAGACCTAAAAACCACAGTCCTGCTGCCCTTTACCCGCAGCGTGGTGCCCACCGTTGATCTTGCGGCGGGAAAAATTATCGCCGACCCACCCGAGGGTCTGCTGCCGGATGCGCCATGACCGGTCCAACAAAATCCCATGGCCGCAAATCCATATCGGCCAGTTTAAAGCCCCAAGAGCTAATGCGCGCAAATCCAAAGCTTGCAGGGGTCTGGACTGCGCAGGTAATCACGCTTTTCCCGCAGTGTTTTCCCGGAATACTGGGCGAAAGCCTGACCGGAAAAGCCCTAAAAGACGGCAAATGGGCGCTTGAGACAACCGATCTGCGCCGCTTTGGCGAGGGCAGGCATAAAAACGTTGACGACACGCCCGCCGGCGGCGGCGCCGGCATGGTGCTGCGCGCCGATATACTGGGCGCCGCCATTGATGAAACCCGCCGCACCGCGCCCAAGGACCGGCCGATGGTCTATCTTTCCCCGCGCGGGGCGCGCTTTGATCAGGCCATGGCCCGCGACTGGGCCGGCGCAAATGGGATCACGCTGCTCTGCGGGCGCTTTGAAGGCGTCGATCAGAGGGTGCTGGACCATTACCAGATTGCCGAGGTCTCGCTGGGCGATTTCGTGATGACGGGGGGTGAAATTGCCGCTCAGGCTATGCTGGATGCCGCGGTCCGGCTGTTACCGGATGTTTTGGGCAATGCCGCCTCGGTCGAGGATGAAAGCCACTCAAACGGGCTGCTTGAGCATCCCCAATATACCCGTCCGGCACTATGGAACGGGCGAAGCATCCCCGAGGTTCTGCAATCCGGTCACCATGGAAATATCGAAAAATGGCGCCGCGAAATGGCCGAGCAGCTGACCCAATCCCGCCGCCCTGATCTTTATGAGAAACGGTCCAAAAAGGAAAAAGACTCGTAATCGGGCTAAAAAAGCCGGCAATTAAGCAGTTTAGCCATTAAAACCTGCGAAAACCGCTTGATATATTAGCGCAGGCACTGATATAGGCCGCTCAGATTGGCGAGTTGAGGATTTTCTTTGATCCCCCCCGTATGGCCGCCAGTTGATCGCCGTATGGCAATAGCAATGACGACCGAACCCTCTGGCGGGCTTATCATTAGGTAGGGACCCGATAAAAGACCAAGAGCTCTGGGGCGCGCAAAACTTTGCGGAACAACCGCAAGCAAAGGAGATAGCGATGGATTTAATCGCACAGCTCGAGGCGGAGCAAATCGCCTCACTTGGGAAAGACATTCCCGATTTCAAAGCCGGAGACACAGTGCGCGTCGGTTACAAAGTGACCGAAGGCACCCGTTCGCGGATCCAGAACTACGAAGGCGTTTGCATTGCACGTAACAACGGCAAAGGTATTGCCGGATCGTTCACCGTGCGCAAAATCTCGTTCGGGGAAGGCGTCGAACGTGTTTTCCCGCTGTATTCGACCAACATCGAAAGCATCACCGTGGTTCGCCGCGGCCGCGTGCGCCGCGCGAAACTTTACTATTTGCGCACCCGTCGCGGAAAATCTGCACGGATCGCAGAGCAGGCCAATTACCGGGCACCCAAAGCCGGTGCGGAAAGCTAAGGAGCGGCGAGATGAAAAAAGAGATACACCCAGACTACCACTTCATCGACGTCAAAATGACCGATGGAACCATTGTCAAAATGCGCTCAACCTGGGGCAAAGATGGCGACACGCTGTCGCTTGATATTGACCCTTCTGCGCACCCGGCTTGGACCGGTGGCGGCACCCGTCTTTTGGACGCGGATGGCCGGGTTTCCAAATTTAAGAAAAAATACGAAGGCTTGGGCTTCTAAAGCACATATCTTTCGCAATATGCCTATCAACGCCGCAGATCACCTCTGCGGCGTTTGTGGTTTGGCGGCCAAGAATGCCGCTTGCAGACCAGCGGCTTGCTGGCGAATGCCAACCTGTTAGGCTTTACCCCCGTCTCCAGTTCTTTTAGCATGGGGCTATCAAAACAAAAGGACCATAGAATGGCGCAACGACTGCACTTGGTGTTTGGTGGCGAGTTGATTGACCCAACCGAAACCGTTTTTAAAAATGTGAATGATCTGCATATTGTTGGCATTTTCCCTGATTACCAAACCGCATATGCAGCCTGGAAAGCCGAAGCACAGCGCACCGTAGACAATGCGCATATGCGCTATTTTATCGCCCATCTGCATCGTTTGCGTGACGAAGAAATCGCCACGTCGAAAACCGAGGAACTGGAGGGGTGACACAAGAAATCAACCCATCAGAATTATGGTAGACAATGGTTGCGGCTAAACCTGAGAACGCCCTCGACTTTAGCGCGGTGCCTTTGGTGTGGGTTCATGCAGCGGAGTGTGCGAATTTTGCAGGCATTGAGTATTTATGCCTGCGCATGCTGCAGGCGCACCCAGATCTTTATATTGTTGTGACCGGACCGGGCGACCGGGGGCACACCCTTGCAGGACAAGAGCGGATATTTACGCATCAAATGCCCTTTGATAGCCATGCCATTGATCGGTTTTTAAAAAAATTCGCGCCAAACTATCTTTTGTGGGCCGGTGGCGATTTGCACCCGCCCTTACTTAAAATGGCGGCTGCTCAGGGCATTGAAATGCTCTTGATCGATGCGGCAAGCGAAGGCTTTAGCGCGCGAAGGTTCCGGTTTTTACCAAATGTGAAAGCCCGCGCGCTACGTTGGTTTTCTGACTTTTACGCAGTGGACACCCAAGCCGCCCAACATCTTGCGAAACTTGGTATTTCTGCCTCCCGCATCCAGTTGAAAGGCGCTCTGCAACAAAGTGTCCTGCCCCCAAGTTTGGCTGAAGATATGCCGGAAAATACGCTCTACGCGCAATTGGCAACGCGGCCGGTTTGGTTGGCTGCCGGGGTATCGGCGGGGGAAATTGAAACGGTCTTATCCGCCCAGCGCTTGGTGATGCGACACGCCCATCGGACCTTGCTGATTTTGGCGCCGCAGCAGCATGAAGATTGCGCTGAGGCGCTGCGCCTTTGTCAGGACAACAGTTTGAATGCGCTGCTTACCTCAAAAGCCGAAGGCCCCGATGGCAACACCCATGTCCTCATCCCAGAGGGAACCGATCCATTGGATTTGTGGTATCATCTTGCCTCGGTTTGCTTTTTAGGTCAGTCGCTGATGCCCCAAGGCCCCACGCTTGACCCCTATCCAGCAGCCACACGTGGCTGTGCTATTTTATATGGTCCCTCGGCCTCAGACTATTCAGATCGTTATCTTAGACTGGCCGAGGCCGGCGCTGCGCGCCAAATTCGTGACAGCGACACCCTAGGCGCCGCTGTTGGTCAGATTTCAGCCCCCGATGTGGCGGCGCAAATGGCCTTTGCCGCTTGGCAGGTGACCTCAGATGGGGCAGAGTTAACCGATGCTGTGATTGACCGGGTGCTTAGCCATCTGGACGAGATTGGAGTGTAAAGATGCAAGCGCCACGGTTCTGGTTTACCCCACCTGACGAGCTGCATATTGCAGCACGGCTTTTGTCTCCAATTGGTCAGCTTTACGCTTATGCGACCGCGCAGCGAACAGCGCAGCACGCAACGGTCACCGCGCAGGCTCCCGTGATTTGCGTTGGAAACCTAAATGCTGGCGGCACAGGCAAAACACCAACCGTGATTGCGCTTATGCAGCTGCTGCTGGCTTTGGGCAAACGGCCCCATGTTATCACCAAGGGCTATGGCGGCAATGTACAGGGCCCGTTGGAGGTTAATCCAAGGTACCACAGCGCGGATCAAACCGGTGACGAGCCGCTTTTGCTGGCGGCTTTTGCAACCACATGGGTGGCCAAGGACAGGATCAAAGCGCTGAAGGCGGCCGAAAAAGCTGGCGCTGATGTGATTATCATGGATGACGGTTTTCAAGATCCGACCATCCGAAAAGATCTGTCTTTGGTCATTGTGGATGCTGAGCGCGGTTTTGGAAATGCGAAGTGCATTCCTGCGGGCCCCCTGCGCGAACCTGTTGGCGCTGGTCTGGCGCGGGCGGATGCAATTGTGTCCATCGGGCCGCAAAAAGCGCAGCACGCTTTTAAAAAGCAATGGGGCGGCGCCCTTCACCTGCCGCATTTTGATGCCGAGTTGAAGCCATTGAGCATGGGCATGGACTGGTCAACCGGCCGCTATCTGGCGTTCGCCGGTATTGGCCATCCGGAAAAATTCTTTGCAACGCTGCGCGGGCTTGGCGCACAGCTTGTGCATTGCGAAGCTCTGGGCGATCATCAAAGCCTGTCCTCGACCCTTTTGGGCAGATTGCAAGCACAGGCGCAGGCGCAGCAGGCGCAGCTTGTGACCACCGAAAAAGATGCCGCGCGTCTGCCCGATGACTTTCAAGGTGATGTAATTACACTTCCCGTGCGCCTAGAGGTGCAAGATACCGATCAATTTACCACAATGGTCAAAAAGGCGATCTCAGCCGATATATTATAGGTTGTTTTCGCCCAGCTTTGGTGAAGCCTTTTGCAAGCTCAGCTCTGCATCTGAAAACTTAAACGGGGATCGAACGCTTGGGATGCCCTCCAATTCAACCTGCATCTGCCGGTGCATCACTTGCGGATCGGCAAAGACCTCATCCATGGAATTAATCGGACCGGCTGGCACGCCTTTGTCTTCACACGCTTTAAGAAGCTGGTCTTTTGTCATGGTTTTTGTCTGGGTACTTAGGGCATCAACCATCTTTTCTCGATTGGCAATGCGGTCTGCATTGGTCAGGAACTGAGGGTCCTTGGCCATGGATTCAAGTCCCAAGATATCGCACAGCCTCTGATATTGGGGGTCATTTCCGGTGGCGATGATAATATGGCCATCACGGCAATCAAAGACCTGATAAGGCGTCAGGTTGGGATGATAATTGCCAGTGCGCTCTGGCGCGGTTCCGGTTGCCAGATAGTTCATCGCCTGATTGGCCATCACCGATACCGCACAATCGAGCAGTGACATATCAATATGCTGGCCGCGTCCGGTGCTGCTGCGCATATGCAATGCTGACAGGATCGCGGTGCTGGCATATATGCCGGTAAACAGATCGGTTATGGCCACACCGGCGCGCTGCGGCGCCCCGTCCGGCTCGCCGGTGATCGACATAAATCCGGACATGCCCTGAATAATATAGTCATAGCCGGCCCGATGCGCATAAGGTCCCGTCTGCCCAAAACCGGTGATCGAGCAATAGATCAGCTTTGGATAGCGCGCTGATAGGGTTTGATAATCAAGCCCGTATTTTGCCAATCCGCCGACTTTGAAGTTTTCAATCAAAATATCTGCGTCTTTGAGCAGCCGGTGCAACTCCTGCTGTCCCTCAGGGGTGCGAAAGTCAATCGTGACGCTAGATTTGCCGCGGTTACACGAATGGAAATACGCCGCGGTTTTATCATCTTCCCGCTCAATAAAAGGCGGGCCCCATTGGCGGGTGTCATCGCCCCGAGGGGCTTCGACTTTGATCACATCCGCACCAAGATCGGCCAAGGTCTGCCCGGCCCAAGGACCGGCGAGGATCCGCGCCAATTCAACAACTTTAAGACCGGTCAGCGGCGTGGTCATTTTTCCGCCAGTTTTTCATCCAGCACCGCGGCAAAATCGTCGTAGTTCATATTTTTATAAACTTCGCCGTCGATCAAAAACGTCGGGGTGGAGCGAATTCCATCGCGGGTGGCGTTTTCTTTATACCAAGCGACCAGCGCGCGCAGCTTATCTGCATCCTGCAAACAACTTTGCAATTGGTCATCTTGCAGACCTGTTAAGCGGCCAATTTTTCTAAGCTCGCTAATAATTGCTAGATCATCACCAGCGCGCGCCCATGTGCTTTGCGTGCTCATCATCAGGTCAATCACCCCAAAATACCGATCCGGCCCAGTGCAGCGCGCAATCATCGAGGCCCAGATGCCATATTTATCGAAATAAACTTCGCGAAACTCAAAACGAATTTTACCGCTGTCGATATAATTTGTTTTCAGGTCTTTATAGACCTCTTTGTGGAAACTGGCGCAATGCGGGCAGGTCAGGGATGCGTATTCAACCACAGTGATCGGCGCGTTTTCATCGCCTTGAACCATATTGACAATCTCAACCTCAGAGGGCTCGGAATCGTCGGTCTGGGCTGTGGCCGCAAAGGGCAGAGTGAATTCGGCTTCTGTAGTCATAGAAGAGGGCCACGAAAGCCATAAACCGGCGCCCATAAGCACAGCAACAGCGCCAAGAGTAAACGACAATTTGCGCAACATAAAAATACCTTTCAAAAAGTGGTCTTTGGTTTTGAGTTAGTTAGAACGTTCTGCCCCAATTGTTCAAGAGCGCGGCGCAAATCTTGGTCTTCTACCGGGCTTGCGGTTTTTCGCGCTTGATCTGCAATCTTATTGTCTAACGCCGGCGCCGTCACCACCGGACGGGGGTTGAACGCGGTCTGCGCTTCGGCAAAACCAGAGGCCGCAGTATGCGATATTTTAATGCGGGTGATCGCATTATAACCATAGACGGCGTTGATCCGTTCGCGCAGCTTTTCTTTTTGCATGTCAAGTTCTGGCCCATGTCCGCTGCGGGCCAGCAGCGTCAAGGTGGCGCCCATCCCTTGAGTGGCGTAGCTAACATTGGTCGGCTGGGCAATTGCAGCGATATCAGCGCCCGCGATCTCAGACCAATGGGTCAATACCCGCGACTGGGCAAAGCCACGGTTTTGGCTCGCGTCTTTTATGCGACGCTCAAGCAGCACCGAGGTGCGCTTAAATCCATTTGTTTTGCCCCGGTGCCCAGACATGACTTGCATCCTTGCGTTCGCCGCTATCTTACTGGTTTAATCACAGCATTCCAGACACTATGTGAAAAAGTGAGTTCAAACTTGTGTGACCGACCGCGATCAGATGATCTGCTGAACTGGTATGATCAAAACGCGCGCGTGCTGCCTTGGCGGATAGCACCCGCGCTCAGCAAAAGCGGTCACCTGCCCGATCCCTATCGGGTCTGGCTTTCTGAAATTATGCTGCAGCAAACCACTGTAGCAGCCGTCAAACCCTATTTTTTGAAATTCACCTCGCGCTGGCCCGACGTGCGCGCGCTGGCATCTGCGCAGGATCCCGATGTGATGGCGGCCTGGGCTGGTCTGGGCTATTATGCGCGGGCTCGCAATCTGTTAAAATGCGCCCGCGCCGTGACCGATGACCATAACGGCGTGTTTCCCCAAGAGCTTTCATCGCTTTTAAAACTGCCCGGCATCGGGCCCTATACAGCTGCCGCTATATCGGCAATTGCATTTCAGCAGGACGCAACAGTGGTAGACGGCAATGTCGAACGGGTGATGGCGCGGCTTCATGCGGTGCAGACCCCCCTTCCCGATGCCAAAATCGAGCTGACCCAAAAAGCCGCTAGGCTCACGCCCACTGCCCGACCCGGCGATTATGCGCAAGCGGTCATGGATCTTGGCGCAACGGTTTGCACCCCTAAAAAACCAAGCTGTGATATATGCCCCTGGTGCGCCAATTGCGGGGCCCTTACACAGGGCATCACAGCAGAGCTGCCCAAAAAGCGCCCCAAGCCGCAAAAGCCGACCCGGTATGGCATAGTCTATTACGTTGAGCGCGCTGACGGCGCAGTTTTGCTTGAACGCCGGCCGGATCGCGGATTACTTGGGGGTATGCTTGGCTGGCCGGGCAGCGCATGGGATGACGCGCCAAAAGACGCACCGCCTGTGCGGGCAACTTGGACCACGCTGCCCCAAAGGGTGCGCCACACCTTTACCCATTTCCATCTCGAACTGACAATCAAAACAGCGCAGCTGAGCCTGTCAGAGCCGGTGCAGCATGGCGCATTTATCGACCGGCACCAGTTTCGGCCTGCCGAGTTGCCAACGGTGATGCGCAAAGTGTTTGATCTGGTGAACTCAGCCGAATTCGGGTACCATCAGCCCATATTAAAAACAGGACATGATGTTCCATGACCAGAAATTTAGAAAAATTTTCATTCAGGAGCGCGGTGCCATTTTGGTGTTCCGTTGGACTTATTCCATTAATCTGGATCGCTGCTGGCTTTGGCGGCTGGGGTTTTTTAGTGGTATTCTTCGCGGTGTGGTATTTGTTTTCCGCTTTGGATGTGCTCACCGGATTAAATCTTGATAATGCCGATCCAGACACTGAAGATGCCGATCTTTTTTGGTATCGGCTGGTCACTGTGATTTGGGCGCCGCTGCAGTTTGTGACCCTGTTCGGGTTGCTTTGGTATAGCGCCGTGTCTGATCTGACCGGCTGGGAAAAAATCGGTTTGTTTTTTTCCATGGGAATCATTAGCGGGGCCATCGGCATCAATTATTCGCATGAGTTGATGCACCAATCGGATCGCCGCGAGCGGATGCTCGCCGACGTGCTGCTGGCCATGGTGCTTTATTCGCATTTTCGCAGTGAACATCTTTTGGTGCATCACCGCTATGTCGGAACGCCGCGCGATGCTGTGACAGCCCGATACGGAGAAGGATTTTATCGTTTCTTTATCCGCGTTCTTGGCGAATGCTGGACATCAGCATTCACAGCAGAGCGCACAAAACTCGCAAAAAAAGATCTGCCCTGGTATGATACAAGTAATCCGTTTTTCCTCTATTGGGGCCTGCAAGGCGCGATGTTAATCTTGGCCTTCATTCTTGCAGGTTGGGTTGGGCTTGGACTGTTCATCTGGCAGGCGCTGATTGCAATGTGGCATCTGGAACTGGTGAACTATGTGGAGCATTACGGGCTCACGCGCAAACATCTGGGCGACGGAAAATATGAGCATGTCAAACCCCACCATTCATGGAATGCCGCACATCGTGCCACCAATTGGCTCTTGATCAACCTGCAACGCCATTCGGATCATCATTACAAACCCAACCGCCGCTATCCGTTACTCCAAACCTATTCTGTCGGCGAAGCGCCGCAGCTTCCCTATGGGTATGGGATCATGACGTTTGCCGCCATGGTGCCGCGCCTTTGGCGGGCGCGGATGAACCCACGCGTGCGCAAATGGCGCGAAATGTATTATCCCGAAATTCTTGACTGGTCGGATTACAACAGAGGCACAAATCCGCTGCCGCGGTAAAAAAGCCCCCACCGGTTAGGGTGAGAGCCAAGTGGTCTGCGCGGGCAGCGCGCAGACAGATATCACAGTGAAATAATTGCGCCGCTGGGATGAAAATTGCACCACTGCAATACAGCCGCAATACCGACGCGATACCGATCCCTGAAATGCTAGTTTATCGTATCGACCATCTCGGCGCGGATTTGCTGGCGCAGCAGATCAATCGGTACAGTTTTTCCGTCACGGCGGAAACACCAATAGGTCCATCCGTTACAGCTTGGCGCGCCCTCTAGCGCAGCGCCGACCTGATGGATTGAGCCTTTGACTTCATCCCCGATCAGCGTGCCATCCGCGCGCACTTTGGCTTTATGCCGGCCGTTCATACTCAGCAGTTCTTCGCCCGGACGCAGCATGCCGCGCTCGACCAATTGGCCAAAAGGCACGCGCGGCTCGGCCCGTTTGCTGGCACTAACCTGTAGCGCTTCGCGGTCAAATTTTCGTGTGTTTTCAATACGTTTTTGCGCCACTTTGCGATAGGCAGCCTCACGTTCGATACCGATAAAGTCACGTCCAAGCATTTTGGCCACCGCGCCGGTGGTGCCAGTGCCAAAAAACGGATCAAGCACCACATCGCCGGGATTGGTTGAGCCCACGAGGACCCTGTGCAACAGGCTTTCGGGCTTTTGCGTCGGATGGGCTTTGTCGCCCTTGTCATTCTTTAGCCGCTCATGTCCGTTGCAAATCGGCAATACCCAGTCGCTGCGCATCTGAACGCCTTCGTTCAATGCCTTAAGTGCTTCATAGTTAAAGGTATATTTGGCACCTTCGGATTTAGACGCCCAGATCATGGTTTCATGCGCATTGGTAAACCGCTTACCGCGGAAATTTGGCATTGGATTGGACTTGCGCCAAACCACATCGTTTAAAATCCAATAGCCATGGTTTTGAAGCGCCGAACCAACCCGGAAAATATTATGATACGAACCGATTACCCATATCGCCCCGCTTGGCTTCAAGATACGCCGCGCCGCTTTGAGCCAGTCATTGGTGAACCGGTCATAGGCCGCAAAGGATGAAAATTGATCCCAGGCATCATCCACTGCATCCACGCGGCTGTTATCTGGCCGATGCAGATCGCCTTTGAGCTGTAGGTTATAGGGTGGATCTGCAAAAATAAGATCGATCGAATTGCTTGGCAATTTGTTCATTTCAGCGATGCAATCGCCGCTGATAATTGTATTTAAAGGAAGCGCTTTGGCTTCCTTGGGGTGCGTCATAGTCTTCATTGTCTGCCTCTTGAACCGGCGCGTTTTTGCGCTCTTAGCTTGCCCCTAAAATGAGTCAAACATGATTCGGCGTCAATTTCTTTTTTGAATCAAAGGGTTATTTATTTTCTTGATACAAGATATTGTGTACGGGCCGGAAAGAACGCCTATGGTGTGGGGTCACCCCTAGCCGCTGCAACGTCAAAATATGCTGCTTAGACGGATAACCGGCATTTTTTTCCCACCCATATCCGGGATTTTTCAGGCTCAGCTCGGCCATTAACCGGTCACGAACCGTTTTCGCGACAATGGATGCGGCCGCGATTGAAAGCGATTTGCTATCGCCCTTTACAATAGGTTGAGCCGGGATGCTGATGGGGTCTGGCACCCGGTTGCCATCGATCAAAAGATGGGCGGGTTGCGGGGCCAGCGCCGCGACTGCGTTGCGCATCGCCAAAAGGCTGGCCTGTAAAATATTGATCCTGTCGATCTCTTCGACCGAGACATGCGCGACAGAAACTGTCGCGCTTTTGAGGATCAGATCATAGAGATTTTCGCGGCGTTTGGCGGATAACTTTTTGGAATCGTTTAGCCCCTGCGGGATATTTGAGGGATCAAGAATAACCGCCACAGCCGTGACAGGTCCGGCCAAAGGTCCGCGGCCAACCTCATCCACCCCGGCGATCAGGGGGTATCCCTGCGCCATCAAACTTTCTTCAAATGTAAAGTCCGGCCCATCCATGGGCAAAACAAACGCCATTAGGGATCAGGTTGCAAGGCGTAATATTCGGCTTTAGCGCGAAGCAAAGGTACAAATGCGGGGTGGCGATCCCGACAGGATTCGAACCTGTAACCTGCCCCTTAGGAGGGGGCTGCTCTATCCAGTTGAGCCACGGGACCTAAGAATTGATCTAGACCTATTTTAGGGATTTGTCATCTGGTAATACCCATCACCGCCAAGGATTTTTTTTAAATCCAGTGCATTGCACGCAACATCTTGAAACTCTTTGGAACAATGGGATAACGTGCCTTAGCAACCCTTTTTTAGGAGCGTCCCTTTTGCGCGAAATACCGCCCCGCACTTTGACACTTCGAGATGTCTCAGAAGCCTCAGGGGTTTCGGACATGACCGTAAGCCGCGTCCTAAGGGGACGGGGGGATGTATCCCATGCAACACGAGAAAAAGTTCTTCTGGCGGCTAAAGAGCTGGGCTATGTGCCCAATAAAATTGCCGGCGCTCTGGCCAGTCAGCGGGTCAATTTGGTGGCTGTTATTATCCCCTCGATGTCCAATATGGTTTTTCCTGAAGTGATGATGGGCATAAACGATATTTTGGGCAAAACGGATTTACAGCCCGTTGTTGGCATTACGAATTATCTGCCAGAGCAAGAGGAAAAAGTACTGTATCAGATGCTGTCATGGCGGCCCTCTGGTGTCATTATTGCCGGTCTGGAGCACACAGATGCCAGCTCGAAGATGTTGCATGCTGCGGGCATTCCCATTGTTGAGATTATGGATACAGATGGCAGCCCGGTTGATTGTGCAGTCGGCATTTCACACCGCCGTGCAGGGCGGCAAATGGCGCAGGAAATTATTTCTGCGGGCTATCGGAAAATTGGTTTTCTTGGCACAAAAATGCCGCTGGACCATCGGGCGCGCAAACGATTCGAAGGGTTTACCGAGGCTTTGGCAAAATCTGGCATCGAAATCAGTGATCAAGAATTTTATTCAGGTGGATCGGCGCTGGCCAAGGGCCGCGATATGACAATTGAAATTCTGAAGCGCTCTCCAGATTTGGATTTTTTATACTACTCAAATGATATGATCGGAGCCGGAGGGCTTTTACATCTTTTAGACAAAGGTGTTGATATCCCGCAAAACATAGGCTTGGCCGGCTTTAATGGTGTGGAACTGCTAGAAGGTTTACCGATGCAATTGGCAACAATGGATGCCTGCCGCAGTGAAATTGGCCGGCGCGCTGCCGAAATAATCTGTGCCCGTATCGAGGGCACTTTTGATGATGGTGACAAGGTTATTGAACTGTCACCAACCTTAAACCTTGGATCTACCCTTCGAGGTTGACGGCCCTTGCATGCCAATATGAGTGCCTAAAATAGCCATCTCATAGGTGAAGAACTAGGAAATGCCATGTCTTTGTGTCGCTATGCTATTTATTTTGTGCCGGGCGGAGCGGTCGGGGCCTTTGGTGCAAAATGGTTGGGATGGGACGTGGGCGCGGCAACCCAACCCGATAGGATGGTTATAGAAGGTTTGCCCCGCCCACGCGAAATACTGACCAAAGCGGCGCGGAAATACGGACTGCATGCAACTTTAAAAGCGCCCTTTGCCCTTGCTGAGGATCGGCAAGAAGCTGATCTTGTTTCCTCTTTCAAAAGCTTTTGCAAAGCCCAAAAGCCAGTCTGCGCAGGACAGCTTAAATTCAGCCACGGGGGTGGGTTTTTATCCTTACGGCCCTCGCCTCCATTGCACGGGCTAAATCAATTGGCACAGCAATGCGTGATTAGTTTTGATCCATTTCGAAAGGCCGCAACCACCAAAGAGCTAGAGCGCCGGCGCAAAGCCAATTTGACCCCTGCACAAGATCATTTATTGCAAAGATGGGGATACCCCTATGTGATGGATGAATTTCGATTTCACATCACATTAACGGGCCGCGTTGATGATTCAGAGGCTGAGCAGATTATCAACGCGCTTAAGCCGGCACTTGATCCTCTGCTTAGTGATCCATTTATCATCAACGAACTTGCTCTTGCAGCAGAACGAGCAGATGGACAGTTTTGTATTCTTGAACGGGCAAATCTGCTAGCTTAGGCGTGCATGTACACGTCTTGGAATCTGTGCTCTGGCACAAGTTAATTAAACGAATTTAGGAAGAGAGTTTGATGATCTCTTCTTTTATTCGGAGCTTTTGTTTCTTTAAATCGACGATGTGCAATGTATCTGCACCTGTGTTTTTTTGGGCCTGCTCAACAGCCTGTGATAACGCTTCATGTTTCTTTCTAAGTTCTTGAACATGCGCAACGACGCTCATATTAAACCTCCTTTTTTTTAATATTTTCATGTCACCATATTTTTCCCGACCTGTCACGCTGCATGTGCGAAATAGGCATAAAACGGTGAATACTTGCTTAAATTCGAATTAAATCTGGCAGATCATCAGCAAATTTTAGTCAAGTTTTGCGCCATCCCGCAAAACTCGGCGCAATAAATCAGTATAACTATCGCCATCTTTGGTGTGCTCTTTGCCTTTGTGCATTATAATCGGCGCCTCAAGGCAAAACCCTGCGCGACCTGATTTACGTGCCCGCAAAATCAATAATTCGCTGGCCCGGCCAACGCGCGCGCTCAGCGGTAGAACCCGAAAGCTGCCAAGCTCTTTTGGAAGAGCGTGCAGCAATTCAGGCAAGCGCTCGCTGCGAAAAATGAAATGGACGTAGCCTTTTGGTTTTGTGCGTTTTGCAGCAACCGAGGTCCAGCAGGTAAGCGGTGTCTGTTCCCCCATCGACCTTTCCCGGGACGGATCGCCAGCAGGGGTTGTTTTTAACCGATCAAAATAAGGCGGGTTCGCAATAACATGATCAAATTGACAGCTTTTCAATCCCTGCGGTAAAACAGCTAAATCGCCTGTAACCACATCCATTTGTATATTGTTGTATTGGGCATTTTCCATCGCCAGTTGAGCCAGAGCGGGTTGAATTTCTAATCCAGTGAGATGCAAATCAGGCACTCGATATCCCAGGCAAAGCGATGCCACGCCAACGCCGCAACCCAATTCCAAAACTGTCTGCTTTGCCTTGGCATTCACCGATGCCGCTAGCAAAACAGGGTCGATACCTGCCCGATAGCCATTACGGGGCTGTTTGATCAACAATTTGCCGCCCAGAAATTCATCAGCGGTGGTGTTTGATGACGCAACAGTCATGCGCAGGGAATTTTGTGGTCTTGCATTAAACTAGAGGCTTCTACCCAATTCAGGTCGATCACCATCAGACGGCGCGGCAATATACCTAAGGAGCCCTCTAAAACACTTGTATTTACGTCCAGTTCAAAACTTTCTATACCTGCATCGTCAAGAACAGCCCGCGCATAGGCGATCACGGTTATATCATTTGTGCGCAGCAACTCTTTCATGAGCCCAAGAATAGTCAGGCAGTCGCGAATTGTCGAGACAGACAGAAAAAAGAGCACGGAATGTCGGTCGAAGTAATGACACATCCAAATGATAGTCTCGCTGCGCTTTTGGCGCCGAAACTGGCAGCTGTAAATTCCTTAATTTCCGAACGCATGGCCTCTGAACATGCGCCCCGCATTCCCGAGCTTACCGCGCATCTTGTTGCTGCTGGTGGCAAACGCTTGCGGCCCATGCTTACTTTGGCCAGCGCCATGATGTGCGGGTACAAAGGCCCCTTTGACATTCATCTGGCGGCAACCGTTGAATTTATCCACACGGCAACACTTTTGCATGATGACGTGGTTGATGAAAGCACACAGCGCCGCGGCCGTCCGACCGCAAATTTATTGTGGGATAATAAATCCTCGATCCTCGTGGGCGATTATTTATTTTCACGTGCTTTTCAGCTGATGGTGGAAACCGGATCGCTACAAGTGTTGGATATTTTGTCAAACGCCTCGGCGACCATTGCCGAAGGCGAAGTCCTGCAATTGACCGCGGCGCGTGATTTAAGCACAAGCGAAGAGATTTATATGCAAGTGGTGCGCGGCAAGACCGCAGCGCTTTTTTCCGCCTCAACGGAAGTGGGCGGCATCATTGCTGGCGCCCCCCAAGCGCATTGCAAGGCGCTTTATGATTATGGCGATGCTTTAGGAATTGCGTTTCAAATTGTTGATGATCTGCTTGATGTCACCGGCGATAGCAGCGTCACAGGAAAAAATGTAGGGGATGACTTTCGGGAAAGAAAACTGACGCTTCCCTTCATTAAAGCCATTTCAAAAGCCAATACCGAAGAGCTGGAATTTTGGTCACGAACAATTGCAAAAGGCGCGCAGAAAGACGGCGATTTAGAGCGCGCGCTTGATCTTCTTTCCCTGCATGGTGCAATCGACGAAACCCGCCAAGATGCGCTGCATTGGGCAAAACGGGCACAAGACGCCATCTTGCTCCTGCCAGAACATGATATTCGCGATATTCTTCACTCGCTGGCAATTTATGTGGTGGATAGGATCAATTAAGCCCCGCTATCAGTGAGGCTTTGGGTTGCCACAACCCACCAGTTTGGATAGCGATGTTTCAGCAAGGCCGCCAAACTGTCACACTGCTCGGCGGTTTCGGTAATGGCAAAACAGGTTGCACCAGATCCGGACATTCGTGCCAGTTTCGTTCCTTCAAAGGCATTTAAAGCCGCTAAAACAGCCCCAATGGCCGGCTGCAGTTTGAGCGCTGGCCGCTCAAGATCATTGCGCTGCGCAGTGAGCCAGATCAACCAATTGGACAGATCATTAGGGCTTGGTATATCCGCAGGGAGTGGCGGGTTTTCTTTTTGCGCTAAGGACTGAAAAACGTCAGCGGTATTTAATGACACCCCGGGGTTTACCAAAACAATAGGAACCGAAGGCGGCGGCCCCATGCGTGTTAACCGTTCCCCTATTCCACTCATGCGGGTCAGATCAGCACACATACACACGGGCACATCTGCGCCCAAACCCGTCAGATCCGTTTCTGGCGCGCAAGCCTTGGGATAGAGTTTTGAAAGGGCCCGGATGGCTGCGGCTGCATCACTAGAGCCGCCCCCAATCCCCGCAGCAGGCGGAAGGTTTTTTTCTAGGTGAATGAAAGCGCCGCCGCCGGGGTTTGTCATTTCGCCCGCACGCAAAACTAGGTTGTCAGCACCTTGAGGGATATCTTGCGCATATGGACCCGACAGCTTCAATCCCCAATCGGTTTGCGGGGATACTGAAAGCCGATCTCCAAAAGCGGTAAAAAGCACCAGTGAATCCAGCAAATGATAGCCATCGCTGTTTTGTCCTGTCACATGTAAACATAAATTGACTTTTGCAGGTGCAAATTCGTCAATCATTGCTTTGAGCAACGGTCAATGGATCCGCGCCTTCTTCTTGCAGCACCACATCCAAACCCACATCAAGCTTCCGTCTAATGCGGTCGGCTTCAGCTTCTTCTGGATCAAAAGACAACGCCCTTTGCCATTGAAAATGCGCCTCGCGTTTGCGCCCCACAGCCCAGTACACATCACCAAGATGGTCGTTTACAATCGGATCGACGGGCTCTAACTCGGCAGCGCGCTCTAAATGTGGAACTGCTTCTTCATACTGCTGCATGCGGAACAAGACCCAGCCAAGACTGTCTACGATGAACCCGCTGCTGGGCCGAAGATCAACGGCCTTTTCAATCATCGCCAAAGCCTCATCAAGCTGAACTTTCTTTTCAACTAGCGAATATCCCAAGTAATTCAGGACCAGCGGTTGATCCGGTTTAAGCCGCAATGCTTCGCGAAAGTCGTGATCTGCTTTGGGCCATTCATTCAAGCGTTCATAAGCTATTCCACGGGCATAAAAAAGCCGCCAAGCGGATTTATCTTCTGAATTGCTCAGTTCAATGGCGTCATTAAAAACCTCTATGGCGTCTTGATATCGTTCTTCATATCGCAGGATATTGCCCAGCGTACGATAGGCACGAACCATGGTTGGGTGGCTGCGTGTCAGGTTTTTTAGGGCCTCAATAGCACCCGCGACATTGCCGCTGTCCCGAAGGGCTTCGGCGCGTCCCAATTCAGCAAGATGAAAAATCGGGTTATCGGGGGAAATTTCCTGATAGACTTTCGTCGCCAAATCATATTGGCCCATATTTTCCAAGACCTGCGCAGTCAGCAAAATGGCTTCCACATGTTCGCGTGATAGCAACTCTGCAACACGGGCATGCATCAAAGTATATTCATCCTGCGCCTCGGAGCCTAGCGCTTTTGCGATGGCATAAAACACCTCTGCTATGCCGTCAGAAACAGATCCGATAAGTCGCTTATCCGGCATATGGTTAGCTATAATATCGGCGCGCATTTGGAACAGTTCAGGATCTAAATTCTCTCCAAAATAGGTCTCCAGAACTGCTTCTGCGTGATCAAACTCGCCCTGCGCCATCAAAGATTGCAATCTTACAATAATAGCACGACGCGTCAGGGCGCCCGCGTCTTGTCCAATGTCTTGAAAGATCGTCTCGGCAGCCTCAAAATCCCCCATGACATGATGCATCAAAGCCCTGTGATAACTCACAAGCCCCCGAGATGGCTCTTGATCTTTTAACGCATCCATCTTTGCAAGGGCCGCTTGGACATCACCTGCCCCTACGTTTGCCCATGCCAATAGCAAATCATCCACAACATGGTGGCCGATACCTTTTCCGGCATCCAGTAGCCCAATAAGCCCATTAAAATCTTCCCTTTGAACAGCTTTTGCTATCAAGGCAACATGGGCGACTTGACTATCGGCACCGGCATTAACAACCTGATCAGCAATTGGAAAAACGTCCTCAAAAACACCGAGTGCGATTTTTGAAAGAATTAGGGTCTCCATTGCATCAATATTGCTTAGGTCTTGGCTGACAACTTGCTGCAGATATGTAGAAGACGTCAGAAAATCCCGTGCAAAACTTGCATGTCGAGCAGCCAAATATGGTCCAGCAAGCCCTTGTTCCGCTGCAGCTGGTTCGATCAGAGCAAGAGTAAGGGCAAGTAAAAGCGGTTTTTTAATCAACAGGCCGGTCTCATAAAGTTGTTTTGTGCTTATAAACTAGGGCTTACAACTGGCCAAAGCAATGGCGAGCATGCCCCGCAAGCATTAAAACCGTGTTATTTCGTATGCCAGTCAGAGCATCAGTGGCATCCATTACGTCACTGCCCGTTACATATTGGGGTAGTTGGGGCCATCTCCGCCTTGCGGTGTGACCCAAGTAATATTCTGGCTTGGGTCTTTGATATCACAAGTTTTGCAGTGCACACAGTTCTGAAAATTGATTACAAAACGGTCCTCTTTTCCCTGCTCGGACACAACCTCATAGACACCCGCCGGGCAATAGCGCTGTGCCGGCTCGGCATAAGTGGGTAGGTTCACCGTCAAAGGCACATCAGCATCAGAAAGCTGCAAATGCGCTGGCTGATGCTCTTCATGGTTTGTCATTGAAAATGACACGTTGGTTAAGCGGTCAAAGCTTAGTTTTCCATCTGGCTTCGGGTAGTCAATGTACTGATGTTTGGCCGCTGGTTCTGTGGCCTGTGCATCGGTTTTACCATGCTTTAAAGTGCCAAACAGCGAAAAGCGAAAGATCGTTTGAAACCACATGTCAAATCCGCCGAGCGTAAGCCCCCCAAGAGGGCCAAAACGGCTGTTTAGCGGCGCAACATTTCGGACCTTTTTTAGATCCTCGCCAACGGGTCCTTTGCGCAATGAAGCATCATAATCTTCAAGAACATCGCCAGAGCGGCCCGATTTAATCGCTTGATACGCAGCCTCGGCCGCTTCAATACCTGAATGCATTGCATTATGATTGCCTTTGATTCTTGGCAAATTGACAAGACCGACCGAACAGCCCAGCAAGGCGCCGCCGGGAAAGGCCACTTGTGGGATGGATTGAAAGCCGCCCTTGGTCACCGCACGTGCGCCATAAGCCACCCGCTTTGCGCCCTCAAGCAGCGCGGCAATCTTCGGGTGGTGTTTAAAGCGTTGAAATTCCATATAGGGAAAAAGATGCGGGTTCTTATAATTCAGATCGACAATATAGCCGACGTAAACCTGATTATTATCCAGATGATAGACGAAAGAGCCACCGGAATTCTTGAACCCCAAAGGCCAGCCCATGGTGTGGGTGACTTCGCCTTCATTATGGCTTTCTGGTTTCACTTCCCAGATTTCCTTCATGCCGATGCCAAATTTTGGCACATCGCATTGGGCCGCTAAGTCATATTTTTCCAGCACCTGCTTGGACAATGATCCACGCACGCCTTCGGATAAAAATACATATTTGCCGTGCAATTCCATGCCGGGCTCATACCCGTCTGAGGGCGTGCCGTCTGGGTTTTTGCCAAACTCGCCGGCTACAACGCCTTTGACTTCGCCTGTCTCGCCAAACACCAATTCCGAACAGGCCATACCGGGGAAAATCTCGACCCCTAACTCTTCGGCCTGCTCTGCCATCCAGCGGCACACATTGCCCATTGAAACAATATAATTCCCGTGGTTGTTCATCAAAGGTGGCATCACCAAATTAGGAAGCCGTATTTGACCAGCTTCTCCTAAAACATAAAAATTGTCCTCTTTTACCGGTACGGTGAGCGGCGCGCCACGTTCTTTCCAATCGGGCATCAAACGGGTGAGTCCAGAGGGGTCCAGAACCGCGCCAGAAAGAATATGCGCACCCACCTCGGACCCTTTCTCCAACACTACAATTTCAAGATCAGGGTCAAGCTGCTTAAGCCGTATGGCCGCCGAAAGGCCCGAAGGACCCGCCCCGACAATCACCACATCATATTCCATTGCTTCCCGTTCGGTATCAGACATTTGCTTTCCTCATTGGGGTATGCACATTGTATTGTGAGCATGAATATCCTGCTCAAAAGCCCAAGGTCAATCTAAACGCGGCGGTAATTTAACCTTTTGCGGCTGTGTTTTGGGCATAAGGTCGCAGACAGCTTGTAACATTGATATGTTTTTCTTGCATTCTCAGGTGGCCTTAGTCCAAATATTCTTTATAAACGAGCAAATCGTCGTTTTTAGCGACCTGTGACAAAGCGGATTTGAAATGGAAAAAATTCCAATGACACGCGCAGGATACACTGCGCTTGAGACTGAGCTAAAGCAGCTGAAATCGGTGGAGAGACCAGCGATTATCAGAGCGATAGCGGAGGCACGCGAACATGGTGACCTATCAGAAAACGCCGAATATCACTCGGCCCGCGAAAAGCAGAGTTTCATCGAAGGACGCGTCAAAGAGCTTGAAAGTGTTCTGTCGCTTGCAGAGGTGATTGATCCTTCGCAAATGACAGGCTCGATTAAATTTGGGGCAACTGTATGTCTGGTGGATGAAGACACTGACGAAGAGAAAACCTGGCAGATTGTAGGCGAGCACGAAGCCAGCATTGAGCGCGGCCTATTAAATATCAAATCACCTTTGGCGCGGGCACTGATCGGCAAGGAAGACGGCGACAGTGTAGAAGTAAAGACCCCTGGAGGGGAAAAATCATACGAAATCTTGAGTATTAAATATTCCTGACGTCAATTCATAATCAATTGTTTTAAATGACTGAACAAAAACATCTACGGGCGCCGTCTAACGGCATATCCACAGGCGCAAGCCGTCAAACCCTCAGTGCAATCAGCGTCGGCACGATCGTTCTGGCCGTGATATGGGTTGTTTTTTGCGGATTTGTATTTTGGAATTCCCCCCCGCAGAACACAAATGCTGTTTTGATTTTCATCGGAGCGGCAATTTTACCAGCCGCTCTTCTTGCTGTCTGTGCCGTGATGGTGGAAAAATCAAGGCTTTTACAACAAGATACCCAAAGGCTGCATACTGCAGTCGAAGCATTGCGCCATTCCTTTATCGAACAAAATCAAAGCGATGGTCAGGCAAGCTTTGAAGCCTCTATAAGTCGAAAGTTAACCGAGATTGGTGAAGAACAACGTAAAATACAAAGCCTGCTCAACCAATTGCCCACGACACGAACCGATGGCGCAACAGGGCAATCACCCCCTGCCAGTGATCCCAATCATCAAGAAGAAACCAACGACCAAACCGTGTTGGAACTTGGGACACCGCTTGAGAGTTTTAAAGCGCCCCTATCAAACGCCGATTTTATCCGCGCACTGAACTTTCCCGAAACCCCTGACGATAGAATTGGCTTTGCGGTCATGAACCGCGCGATGAAGGATCACCTGACATCGCAAATGATCCGCGCCGCTCAGGATATTTTAACATTGCTCAGCCAAGACGGTATTTACATGGATGATCTGCGGCCAGACATGGCACGACCAGATGTCTGGCGGCAGTTTGCAAAAGGCGAGCGTGGCAGAGCGATTGCCGCATTGGGCGGCATACAAGATCGTTCCTCTTTAGCTTTAAGCAACGGGCGGATGAAGCAAGACGCTGTTTTCCGCGATACCGCACATCATTTCCTACGCGTTTTTGACACTTGCTTTTCAAAATTTGAGCCAACCGCAAGTGATGCGGAAATCTCTGCTTTTTCTGAAACACGCACGGCGCGAGCCTTTATGCTTTTGGGGCGGGTGGCCGGCACCTTTAGTTAAAAGACCACGCTTTACAGGCTTTGGCTCACAGACCCAGTGCGTTAAAGGGTATAAATCGAACCTTGTCTCCGGGTTTGATTGTTGCGGCTTCTTGGCCAAGCTCGACCAGACCCTCGGCCCAACTCAACCCACTAATACGGCCAGATCCTTCCGAGCCAAAGGCCTCTACGCGGCCTTCTCTTATCCGTGCGCGTAAAAATTCACTACGGCCGGGCTTTTTGGATTTATGGAATGCCGCTGGCACAGTAAAACCTTGCGGGACTGGCCAGCATCCACCGGCCATCTGCTGCAAAGCAGGCGCCGCAAAAATGGCCGTACACACAAACGCAGCAACCGGATTTCCGGGCAGTCCAAACACCGGCACGCCCTGCCAAAGCCCCATAGCCAGTGGCCGACCCGGCTTAACCGCGACGCGCCAAAGCGCCATTGATCCGGTGCTGTTCAGCAAAGCTGACATATGGTCTTCTGCGCCTGCAGACGCGCCCCCCGATGTCAAAATCACATCACATTTACTGGCTGCATTGTCCAATTGCGCGCGCAGCTTTTTGGGATCATCCGGCGCCTTCCCTAGATCCACTGCTGCATATCCCAACCGGCGCAAAAGCCCCAAAAGCATTGGGCGGTTGGCATCATAAATTTGACCAAATTTCGCCGACTGGGACGCTTCAACCAATTCATCGCCGGTTGATAAAACGCCGATGCTCAATGTGTCATACACGGGTAGATCCGCGATACCGACAGAGGACAAAAGCCCTAAATCAGCCACAGTAATCTTGCGGCTCTTGTTTAAAACGCATTGGCCCGCTTGAATATCTTCGCCCATCAACCGGGTGTTTTTTCCTTGGCGCAAAGGACCGTGAAAGGCGACTTCTTTCCCATCAGTGGCCACATCTTCTTGGAGCACAATTGTGTCCACCCCTTTGGGCAGGGCAGCCCCGGTTAAGACCTGTATCGCCGATCCTTTTGGAACGCTTCCTTGGTAAGGCTGACCCGCTGCTGCGCGGCCTTTGATCAGCGGCAGAACCAGCGGAGCGCTCTGATCGCTCAGCGTACCATCAAAGCCGTATCCATCTACAGCACTATTGGCGTGTGGCGGGCTGCTACGCCGTGCATAAAGATCGCTAGATAAAAACCGCCCAACCGCCTGCTGAAGCGGAAGCTCAGTCGAAGCGACCCGGCACGTCAGTTTTTCTTTTAAAAGCGCGAGCGCCGTTTCAACAGGCATCCAGTCCACGCCTGCAGGCAAAGCAAAACAATCATCACGCAAAGGCGGCGGTGTAATCATTGGCGCCCCCGCACAAAAGAGCTGCCCATAATCCATCCTTCTTCAATTCGAATATTTGCAGGTATATCGGCAGGGATAAAGCTTTGAAAGACTGGGTCGGTTTGAAACATGCATTGCAACTCGTCACAACTGCCACGGACCTGCTGCGCATCCAGAATTTGATAGAGCTGATCCGGCCAGTGCTTGATGTAATCTGCTGCGATCTCTTTTGCGG
>ERZ1047985.663-NODE-663-length-25838-cov-108.171470_pt1 | contig 25838 bp, 18 predicted proteins | sample MGYA00383097_ERZ1047985 | MGnify/ENA primary metagenome ERZ1047985 (study PRJEB29581, sample SAMEA5548367) | metagenome | biome: marine; feature: coastal; material: water | depth 50 m | study: Short-term variability in the microbial, nano- and picoplankton...
TCAGCAATTTCTTTATTTGAATACCTATCATTTACACGAACATCTACCACCAAAGTTACTTCAGAAGGGATGGCGTTATGTTGCTTACCTGCCTGTATTTGGGTAACTGTCATTTTTACATCTCCTAAGCTTTCCGAATACTTTTCAAATGTATACTCCTGAAACCATTTTAACACTTCTATACTATTGTAAATGGCATTATCATCATTTTTATGAGCAGCATGTCCCGGGGTACCAATTACTTTAGCATCAAAAACTACCAAGCCTTTTTCTGCAATAGCTAATTGCATTAAGGTAGGTTCTCCAATAATAGCAACAGATATCTCAGGTATAATAGACAACATGCTATTTAATCCGTTTTCTCCACTGCTCTCCTCCTCTGCAGAAGCTACCATAACCAAATTGTATTTTAAATGCTTGTGATGATAAAAAAAAGAAAATGTTGCCAATAGAGAAACCAAACATCCTCCAGCATCATTACTACCAAGGCCGTATAGTTTACCAGCATTAATAATTGGGTCAAAAGGATCTTTGGTGTATCCATTAGTAGGTCTAACAGTATCATGATGAGAGTTCAACAAAAGGGTTGGCTTTGTTTCATCGAAATATTTATTAATGGCCCAAATATTATTATTAGTTCTATTGAAAGAGATATCAGAATCTTGAAACCAAGATTCGATTAACAAAGCTGTATGATGTTCTTCAGAAGAAAATGAAGGTGTTTTTATTAAACTTTTCAATAGTGAAATGGCCTCTAAAATTAATTTTTCTTTTCTCATAATTTTTGAATGGTTGTAAAGTTAGAATGATGATCAAAAAGCATGGTAGGATGCCCTATACAAACTTTTGAAACATGATGATCTAGCGCATAAAAACAGTTATCTAATTTAGGAATCATGCCTTCATTAATTATGTTAGATTTTTTTAATTCTATGTACGTTTTATTATTTATTTTTTTAATCACAGAGTTTTCATCATTCGTTCGCTGTAGTACCCCTTTTTTTTCAAAACAATAATACAATTCAACTTTATAATCTTTTGAAAAAGCAATCGCTAATTCGGAAGCAATAGTATCTGCATTTGTATTTAATAATTGTCCTTTTTCATCATGAGATATTGCAGAAAAAATATTTGTTATATTATTGTTTATCAATATTTTAATAACACTTATATTAACCTTTACTATATCTCCAGCAAAACCATAATTTATTGGAGTTTCAGGCCTTTTATTAGCAATAATTGTATTTCCGTCTGCGCCAGAAAACCCAACAGAATTACATCCAAAACTTTGTAGTTTAGCTACAATATTTTTATTTATTTTACCGGCATAAACCATGGTTATAATGTCTAAAGTTTCTGCATTTGTAACCCTTCTTCCGTCTATTAATTGAACTGGAATATTCATTTTATTAGATAAATCTGAAGCTAATTTACCTCCTCCATGAACTAAAATTTTTGGTCCATTTAAACTTGAAAAATCTTTTAAAAAAGAGAGTAAACTAACTTCGTTATTTATGATATTTCCGCCTATTTTTATAACTTTTAGTGTTTTCATTACAATGTTTTTAAAATATTTTTTAACACTATTTGAGCCGCATAAGTTCTATTATTTGCTTGTTTAACAACCAGCGAGTTTTCACCATCTAAAACTGCATCTTCTACAACAACATTTCTTCTTACTGGTAAACAATGCATAAACTTTGCATTTCCTAATTTCTCATTAGTTAGCATCCAGTTTTCATCTACAGACACAATTTTACCGTAATCATGATAATTACTCCAATTTTTAGCATATACAAAATCCGCATCTTTCAAAGCCTCTTCTTGGTTATAGCTTATAGGAACATCTTGAGTAATATTTGAATTTAATTCATAGTGTTTAGGATGCGTAATCAAAAGATCTACATCTATTTCTTTCATTATTTTAATAAAAGAGTTTGCTACAGCATGAGGTAATGCTTTTGGATGAGGCGCCCAGGTTAAGACAACTTTTGGTCTTGAAGTTGTTTTCAATTCACTAATAGTAATAGCATCTGCAAGCGCTTGTAAAGGGTGTGCCGTGGCACTTTCCATATTAACAATTGGTACAGTGGCATATTTTACAAAACTATGTAACACCTGCTCTGTTTCGTCCTTTTCTTTGTTTGTAAGGGTAGGAAATATTCTAATAGCTATTACATCTCCATATTGAGATATAACATTAGCAGCCTCCTTAATATGCTCTGCTTTGGCTAGATTCATAATAGTTCCATTGTCATATTCTAAATTCCAACAATCATTAATATTTAGAACCATCACATCCATCCCAAGACTCTTGGCAGCTTTTTCAGTACTTAGTCTAGTTCTTAGGCTAGCATTAAAAAAAAGCATTACCAAGGTTTTATACTTGCCTAAATTTTCAAATTGATAGGGATTCTTTTTTAATTGAATAGCCTCCTGAACAGTATGCTCAATGTTTTTTATATCGTTAATTGTTACATATTTCTTCATAATACTTCTGTTTTTAGAGCCGTAAAAAACACGTCTATATGCTTCTTCTGAATAGTTAGAGATGGCAAAATTCTTAATACATTCGGGTTTTTAGCATTTCCTGTAAAAATGTGATGCTTGTAGATAAGTTTTTTTCTTAATTTGGATATAGGAAAATCAAATTCTAACCCCAGCATTAGCCCTCTTCCTTTTACAGCTTTTAAATGAGGCAATGATTGTGCTTTCTTTTTAAAATAATCAAAAATCACCTTTGCATTTTCTTGAAGTTTTTCTGTTTTTATCACCTCCAAAACTGTTAAAGAGGCCGTGCAGGCTAAATGATTCCCTCCAAAGGTTGTTCCCAATAGTCCAAACGAAGCTTTTATTTTTGGGTGAATTAAAATTCCACCAATTGGAAAACCATTACCCATTCCTTTTGCCATGGATATAATATCTGGGATAATTTTATGTTTTTGAAACGCAAAAAAATCACCAGTTCTTCCAAAACCAGATTGAACTTCGTCTGCAATGAGTAGCACGTTAAATTTTCTACATAGATCATGCAACCTTTTATAAAAACTCGTTGTACTTTCATCTAATCCGCCTACGCCTTGCACGCATTCTATAATAACCGCACAAACATCATTATTACTTAATGCATTTGCTACCCCAGTAATATCACCCAAATCAAATAGCTCTATTTCTTGTTGTGCATTAATCGGTGCAATTATTTTGGAATTATCTGTCACTGCTACTGCAGCTGAAGTTCTTCCGTGAAAACCATTTTTAAAGGCAATAACTTTCTTTTTCTTCGTGTGAAAAGATGCTAGTTTTAATGCATTTTCATTCGCTTCTGCACCCGAGTTACACAAAAATAATTGATAATCATTGCACCCTGAAGCTTCTACTAGTTCTGTAGCGAGTTCTTTTTGCAAAGGATTTTGAATAGAATTACTATAAAATCCGATTTTATTAATTTGTTTGGCAATATTGTAAACATATTTTGGATGAGAATGACCAATAGAAATAACAGCATGCCCTCCATATAGATCTAAATACTCTACCCCATGTTCATCATAAATAAAAACATCTTTAGCTGTATCAGGTTTGATGTCAAATAACGGATATACATTAAATAAACTCATATTTGATCTGTTTTAATACTATTTATTTTATTAAAAGAGGCCACCATTCCCTGAATCAAAGAAGAACTTAAGCCTTTGTGTTCCATTTCATTTAATCCTTCTATAGTGCATCCATTAGGAGTGGTTACCCTATCTATTTCTTCCTCTGGATGATTTCCAGTTGCTATTAATAATTGTGCTGCTCCCTCAGAGGTATACATAGATAATTTTTGTGCTTCATGCGCATCAAACCCTAACTGAATTGCAGCTTGAGTTGTTGCCCTAATTAATCGCATCCAAAAAGCCACTCCGCTAGCACATATCACCGTGGCTGCTTGCATTTGATTTTCTGGAATAATTATCGATGTACCTAATCTGTTAAAAATAGCTTCAGCTATTTTAATTCTTTCTGCTCCTTTTTTATTACTACACAAGCAAGTCATAGATTTACTTACAGCTATGGCTGTATTAGGCATGGCTCTTACAACATACTTATCTATACCTATACTATTTTCAATTTTTGAAACAGAATAACCAGTAATCGTAGAAATTATAACATGTTTCTCTGTGAGCAAATCTTTAATAGTATTTAAAATTCCTTCTAAATATGCAGGTTGTACAGCAAAAATTAAAATGTCTGAGTTTTTAACTGCTTTTCTATTATCAGAAGTCAAAAAGACATTTGAATACCCTTTATATTCTTTAATATTTTCTAAATTTCTTCTTGTTAAATACAATGAGGTAATTGCATTTTGAGTAATTAACCCAGTGGCTATAGAGCACCCTAAATTACCTGTTCCTATGATTGCTATTTTCATAATTTATTTATTTTAAAAATATGTTCCTTTTAATTTCAAGCCCTCAGATTCATCAAACCCAAACATTAGATTCATATTTTGAACTGCTTGACCCGATGCACCTTTTAATAGGTTGTCTATACAACTTGTTATTAGTAATTTGTTTTTGTGTTTAGTTATATGAATTAAGCATTTACTTGTATTAACAACTTGCTTTAAATGCAATTCTTGATGGGTAACAAAGGTTAGTGCAGCATCTTTATAAAATTCATTATAAACGCTAATCACATCCTCTAAACTCCCAAAAAACTGAGTATACATCGTTGCAAAAATTCCTCTGGAAAAATTACCTCTGGTTGGAATAAAATTAATGTCGTAGGAGAACTCTTCTTGATACTGTTTTATCGATTGATTCACCTCCTTTAAATGTTGATGTTCAAAAGGTTTATAGTATGAATAATTATTATCTCGCCACGTAAAATGAGAGGTTTTTGATAATGAAGTCCCAGCCCCAGTTGCACCAGTCACTGCATTTATATGTAAATCATCATGAATTAAATGATTAGATGCCAGCGGTAAAACACCCAATTGTAATGCCGTAGCAAAGCAACCCGGGTTTGCAATATTATCAGCATTCTTAATTTTTTCTTTATGAAGTTCAGGCAACCCGTACACAAATTCTCTTCCTTGAAAAATAGCATCATTTTTAAGCCTAAAATCTGTACTTAAATCAATAACTTTTGTTGATGATGAAATAGCTGTTTTAACCAAGAAATCTTTTGAATTTCCGTGTCCTAAGCATAAAAATAGTACATCAACATTTGAATTAATTTTACTAGAAAAAATTAAATCTGTATCACCTACCAAATCCTGATGAATAGCACTTACTTTATTCCCAGCATTTGAGGTACTGTAGACGTATTTGATTGCAACTTCTTTATGATTTAATAAAATTCTAATTAATTCACCTGCAGTATATCCTGCACCCCCAATAATTCCTATGTCTATCATTTGTGTATCTGTTTAACTATTTTACTCTGATTTGCATATATTTTAATGAATCCTTTTGCTTCATCTGCTGTCCAACATTTATTTTCTTCGCCATAAGTTCCAAAATCAGTATCCATCAAATCATTTTTTGAAGCAATACCATCTATAGTGAAATGATATGGTTTTAAGCTAACATAAACATGACCTGAAACCTGTGTCTGACTATTTTCTAAAAAAGATTCTAAATCTCTCATCACTGGATCTAAAAACAATCCTTCATGAAGATGCGTCCCATACCAATTAGACAGGTATTCTTTATGCTGTAATTGCCATTTGGTAAGTGTATGTTTTTCTAGCAAATGATGCGATTTAATTATAATATTAGCTGCTGCTGCTTCAAAACCTACCCTTCCTTTAATTCCTAAAATGGTATCACCTACATGTATATCTCTTCCTATTGCATATTTAGAGGCTAGTTTGTTTAGTTTTTCAATGATGTCTTGTGGCAATCCTTCTTGGTTATCAATTGAAGTCAGTTCTCCTTTAGAAAAAGTTAATTGCACTTGTTGTTCCTCTTTTTTCTGCAACTGTGATGGATAAGCTTCTTCAGGTAAAGGAAGATGAGAAGTAAGTGTTTCTTGACCTCCAATACTTGTTCCCCAAAGCCCTTTATTAATTGAATACTTGGCTTTAGACCAAGACAACTCTATTCCATTAGCTATTAAAAATTGAATTTCTTCTTGTCTTGTTAAATGTTGGTCTCTAATAGGAGTAATAATTTTTATTTCAGGAGCTAGTGTTTGAAAAATTAAATCAAACCTAACTTGATCATTACCAGCACCTGTGCTTCCGTGAGCTACATAATCTGCATTTATTTTTTTAGCATATTTAATAATTTCTACTGCTTGAATACTTCTTTCGGCACTTACAGATAATGGATAGGTATTGTTTTTTAAAACGTTCCCAAAAATTAAGAATTTCACTACTTTCTGATAGTACGATTCAACTGCATTGATATTTTGATATGTTTTTACGCCCATAGTATAAGCCTTCTCCTCTATGGTTTCAATTTCTGATTCAGTGAAACCTCCGGTGTTTACAGATACAGCATGAACTTCATAATCTAAATATTTAGAAAAATAAACAGCACAATAAGACGTATCTAATCCACCACTATATGCTAATACAAGTTTCTTTTTCATAATTTTTAATTTAATTTTTCTAGTTGATGATTCATTTTATATTTTTTAATTTGGTGAACTTTATAAAAGGCTTTGTTAAAAAGAGTGCTTGCTTTATTTGTTTTAATCTCCTAAAGACTTTTATTGATATTTTTTTCGATGGTTCCTCTACTTTTTGAGGATCATAAAGCATCCCAGTACACAAACACATACTTTGCGATGTTCTCTGTAAAACGTCATAATTTTTACAGGTTTGACATCCATTCCAAAATGATTGATCTTTAGTTAGCTCCGAAAATGTTACTGGCTTATACCCCAGATCACTATTCATTTTCATGACAGGCAATCCAGTGGTTATACTAAATACTTTAGCTTCTGGAAATTTTAATCTAGAGTGAATAAACACCTTCTCTTTTATAAGTTTGGCAATTCCTTTCCCTCTGTAATCTGGGTGCACTATCAATCCTGAATTAGCTACAAACCTGCCATGCCCCCATTTTTCTATATAACAAAAACCTACAAACTTCCCTTCATCAAGTGCTATGACAGCATTTTGATTATTCATTCTTTGAATGATGTAATCTGTAGTTCTTTTTGCTATTCCTGTTCCTCTTACGTTGGCAGAATCAGCAATAGTTTTACAAATAATCTTTGCATAAATAGCATGCGATTTATTAGCAATAATAATTTCCAAAATGATAATTTGAATTGATTGTAAACTTTAATTTGTACTGTTTTGATAGAAAATAGAACCGGACTCACCTGAGTTCAAAAATTTAGCATACACCCTAAGGGCGGCGTGTAAAAACAGTACGCGGAGAAATCTTGTTATCTTTTACAATAACTGGAGATAAAAAAAATGATATGAAATGGAAAGTGAACAATGTTTAAAAATAAATAGTGAATATAGTTGTGTGCTAATTTTAAGAATTAGCGGCGGCGCAAGCTCTTGGGCATTGCGTTAGAAACTATATATATATTATTTTTTAGACTTAACATCGTTCAAATATGCTAAATGATTTTGGAATAACAATGGTTCCAAAATCATTTTTTTGAAGTTTTATGTATTTCTTAAATAAGAAACTTTTAATTATAAAAAATACAAAAATGGCATATTAAAAATAACTATTCTACAATATATAATCTGTACTTATAAAGTTAGATGTCTTCTTTTCTAGTAATTCTTCAAGAATAGAATTATTGTAAGGATTGTCTTTAGAGGCAACAAAAGTACGGATTGAAAAAGAACGTAAAGCATCGTAAACACTTAAAGTACTCACAGCAGAATCTTTTCTCCCTGTAAAAGGATATACATCTGGACCACGCTGGCAAGAACTATTTAAGTTTACTCTACAAACTAGATTCACCAAACTATCTATTAAAGGAGATAACGTGTGAACATCCTTTCCAAATAAACTAACTTGTTGTCCATAATTAGAATCTGCGATATCATTTAATGGTTCTTCAATATTTTTAAAAGAAATTACTGGTACTACCGGACCAAATTGCTCTTCATGAAATACTTCCATTTGCTTATTAACTGGATATAAAACAGCTGGAAATATATAATTATCTGAAGTTTCACCACCTTTTGCATTTAAAATAGAAGCACCGTGTTTCTTAGCATCATCTATCAATCCTTGAATGTATGCAGGTTTATTTGGTTCAGGTAAAGGAGTTAATTTAACTCCAGGCTCCCATGGGTTTCCAAATGACAACTCATCTACTCGTGCAGAAAATCGCTTGTTAAATTTTTCAACAATATCTTCATGAACATACAATACTTTTAAAGCTGTACAACGTTGTCCGTTAAATGATAAAGACCCTGCTATACACTCTTCTATAGCCACATCTAAATCTGCATCTGGTAATATAATTGCAGGGTTTTTTGCTTCAAGACCTAAAACTAAACGCAATCTATTAACTTTTGGGTGTTGAGTTTGTAAAGATTTTGCTGATGAACTATGTCCAATTAAAGCTAAAACATCTATTTTACCTGATTTCATAATAGGAGTAGCCAAGGTTCTACCTCTACCATAAATAATATTTACCACACCTTTTGGAAAACTATTCTGAAATGCTTCCATTAAAGGTGAAATTAATAACACCCCAAATTTGGCAGGCTTAAAAATTGCTGTATTTCCCATAATTAGTGCAGGAATCAACAAACAAAAAGTTTCATTTAACGGATAGTTATAGGGTCCTAGACACAAAACTACTCCTAAAGGCCCTCTTCTAATGTGAGCATTGACACCGCTATTTTTTTTAAATTTTGCGCTGTCTCTGTCCATTTGTTTATACGCTTCAATAGTATCATAAATGTAATCTATGGTTCTATCGAATTCTTTTTGTGAATCTGGGAGTGTTTTCCCAATTTCCCACATTAATAGATTTACAATTTCCTCTCGTTTGGTCTTCATTTGAGTCACAAACTTATCCATACAGGCAATTCTGTCGACAACTTTCAATGTTGGCCAAAGTCCTTTACCTCTATCAAAAGCATTACAAGCAGAATTCAACGCCTCGTTTGCTTGCTCTTCACCTAATTGAGGAATAGACCCCAATAATGTTGGCTTATATGTATCTGTTGAAGAAATAGTGGAATAAACGTCTGCTGTCTCACCTTTCCAAGTTTTTAAAACCCCATCAACTAGATAGGTGTTTTGTGAAATTGTTTTATTTATTTTGAATTGATCTGGTATATTCATCATAGTTTAAATATAAAACATTATAAATGATTTAACAATACTAATTTACACATCTCTAAACCAAAAATTGAAATAAATCTGGTTTATCGTTTAAATAATCACCATAAAAGTTATGACGTTTCATTCTAGCAATAAGCGGTTCAAGATCATTAGCTGACTTTAATTCTAACCCAACTACAGCCGCACCTTTAAATCTATTGGTCTTTTTGGTATATTCGAAATGAGTTATATCATCATCTGGCCCCAAAATATCAGCAACAAATTCTCTTAAGGCTCCTGCTCTTTGCGGAAATTTAATTATAAAATAATGTTTGATATTTTCATAAAGTAAAGCACGTTCTTTGATTTCTGCAGTTCTAGTAATGTCATTATTACTACCACTTACAATACACACTATATTTTTATCTTTTATTTCGTTTTCATAAAGATCTAAAGCTGCAATACTTAAAGCACCTGCAGGTTCTACCACTGTAGCCTCCTTATTGTATAAATCCAAAATAATTTGACATATTTTTCCCTCTGGAATCGTAATCATATCATGTAAATTTTCTTTACACAATGAGAAATTTAAATTTCCAACTCTTTTAACAGCGGCACCATCTACAAAATTATCAATAGATTCTAGTACTATATTTTTGTTTGCATCAATAGACGCAGACATGGAAGGAGCTCCCTCTGGTTCTACACCTATGATTTTTGTATTTGGTGAAACCTGTTTGAAATATGATGACAAGCCTGATGACAAACCACCTCCACCAACTGGCACAAAAACATAATCTATTGGCGCATTAGTTTGTTCTAAAATTTCTAAACCAACAGTAGCCTGCCCCTCAATAATTTTTTCATCGTCAAATGGATGAATAAACGTTTTTTGTAGTCTTTCTGCTTCAAGAGTTGCAGCATATTTTGCATCATCAAATGAATCTCCTATCAAAACAACATCAACGTATTGTTCTCCAAACATTTTTACTTGATTAATTTTCTGCTTGGGTGTTGGAGTAGGCATATAAATTACGCCATGTATTTTCAACAACTTACACGAAAGCGCTACCCCTTGTGCATGATTTCCTGCACTAGCACAGATAACCCCTTTGGTACGTTCGTTTTCAGTTAACGAAGATATTTTGTTGTAAGCACCTCTTATTTTGTAAGACCTTACTTGTTGTAAATCTTCTCTTTTAAACAAAATAGTACTTTGGTATTTTTTAGAATAATAATCATTCTTAACCAAAGGAGTTTTCAAAGCAACTTCTTGCAAGTTAAGAGAAGCTTTCTTTATGGCTTCTATTGTTGGTCTATAAATTACCTTGGTTTTCATAAAAAAGATTAATAAACTACTTCTTATTTAAACAACTGTCTTAATAACTTTCATAGCTGTCATAGAAGCTCTTAACTGCTCTCCAACTATTTCTACTGGATGATTTCTAATAATTTTATTAATTCTAATCAATTCTTGATTATCAACACCATTCTCTGAACTAAAAGATTTACCAATTACGTTTGTAGAAACTGTTTTCATAAAATCAGTTAATAAAGGTTTACAAGCGTGATCAAATAGATAACATCCATATTCTGCTGTATCTGAAATTACACGATTCATTTCAGCCAATTTCATTCTTGCAATTGTGTTTGCAATTAATGGTGTTTCATGTAAAGATTCATAATATGCAGATGCATCTATTATACCAGATTCTGTCATTGCCTCAAAAGCTAATTCTACACCAGCTCTTACAAAAGCAACTAATAAAGTTCCGTGGTCAAAATACTCTTGCTCTGTAATTTCTTGATTAGTACTTACTTGTTTTTCAAAAGCAGTTTCTCCAGTTGCAGCTCTCCAAGTTAATAAGTTAATATCGTCATTTGCCCAGTCTTCCATCATTGTTTTAGAGAAATGACCAGTCATAATATCATCCATATGTTTTTGGAATAATGGACGCATGATGTCTTTTAATTCTTCAGATAAACGAAATGCTTCTACTTTTGCAGGGTTAGATAATCTATCCATCATATTTGTAATACCACCGTGCTTTAAAGCTTCAGTTATAGTTTCCCAACCATACTGAATTAACTTAGCTGCATAACCAGCATCAATTCCTTCTGCTACCATTTTATCAAAAGATAAAATTGCTCCTGTTTGTAACAAACCACATAAAATAGTTTGCTCTCCCATTAAATCAGACTTTACCTCTGCTACAAAAGAAGATTCTAAAACTCCTGCTGTATGACCTCCTGTAGCAACTGCATAAGCTTTTGCCTGTGCCCAACCTTTTCCTTCTGGATCATTTTCTGGATGAACAGCTGTTAATGTTGGCACTCCAAATCCTCTTTTAAATTCTTCACGAACTTCAGATCCAGGAGATTTAGGTGCTACCATAATCACTGTTAAATCTTTACGAATTTGCATTCCTTCTTCTACAATATTAAATCCGTGAGAATAACTTAAAGTAGCTCCTTTTTTCATCAATGGCATCACACCATTTACAACATTTGTGTGTTGTTTATCTGGAGTTAAATTGATAACCAAGTCTGCAGTTGGCAACATTTCTTCGTAAGTACCTACAACAAAATCATTTGAAGTTGCATTAATGTAAGATTGTCTTTTTTGATCAATTGCTGCTTGTCTTAAAGTATAAGAAATATCTAAGCCAGAATCTCTCATATTTAAACCTTGATTTAAACCTTGTGCACCACAGCCCACAATAACAATTTTCTTTCCTTTTAAAGCGTTTACTCCGTCTTCAAATTCTGAAGCATCCATAAAACGACATTGTCCTAATTGCTCTAATTTTTGTCTTAAAGTTAATGTGTTAAAATAATTTGACATTTTAATTTATTTAGTTGTTGTATGATTCTAATAATGATGATATTTTCATTTCTTCTTTGGTAACCGCAATTAACCCAGAACGTGTAAACTGCATAATTCCAAATGGACTTAATTTATTGTACAATTCTACTATTTCTTCTTTTTTACCTGATTTTTCAAGTACAAAAAAGTCTTTATTAACTGTTACAATTCTAGCATTACTTTCTTTAATAATGTTTTGTATTTGACGTTCTTCAAATAATAATTCTGACTTTATTTTAAATAAACCAGCTATTTGATAAATAATGTCATCAAGACTATGGTAATATGATTTTATTACTTCTACTTGTTTTTCTATCTGGCCTAGAATTTTTTTAATATTTACTTCATTCATATTTACAACAATTGTAAATTTAGAAACGCCTTCAATCTCAGAAGGTGAAGTATTTAAACTTTCTATATTGATATGTCTTCTTTGGAAAATTGCTGAAATTCTATTCAACAATCCAATATTATTTTCAGTATAAATTGATACTGAATAAAGTTGTTTTTCTTCTGTACTCATCTTATTCTAATCTTATATCTGAAACGCTTGCTCCAGATGGAATCATTGGAAATACATTATCTTCTTTTTCTACACAAACTTCTAAAAAATAAGCTTCTTTACTTTGCATCATTTCTGCTACAGCTTCTGCTAAATCTTCACGTTTGGTAACTTTTCTAGCTTTGATATAATACCCTTCTGCAATCGCAACAAAATTTGGATTTACCATTTCTGTAGAGGCATATCTTTTATCAAAAAATAACTGTTGCCATTGACGTACCATTCCTAAGAAATCGTTATTTAAAACAACCACTTTTACAGCTGCTTTTTGCTGAAAAATTGTACCTAATTCTTGAATGGTCATTTGATAACCTCCATCACCAGAAATAGATACTACTTCACGATCCGGAGCTGCCATTTTTGCACCTATAGCTGCTGGCAAACCAAATCCCATAGTTCCTAATCCACCAGAAGTAATATTACTCTTAGTCACATTAAAATCAGCATATCTACAAGCAACCATTTGATGTTGACCCACATCACTTACAATTGCAGCTTTTCCTTCACTCTGGATATTGATTTCTTTTAAAACCTCAGCCATAGTTAAGCCTTCTTTTGTAGGATATAAATCGTTTTTGATTACTTTTTCGTATTCAATTTCATACAAGTCTTTAAACTTTTGATGCCATTCATTATGAGAATTCTGTTCTAATAATGGTAATAATAAATCTAAACTTACTTTAGAATTACCTAAAACAGCTACATCAGTTTTTACATTTTTATCTATTTCTGCAGGGTCAATTTCAAAGTGAATTACTTTGGCTTGTTTTGCATAAGTGTTTAAGCTGCCTGTTACACGATCGTCAAAACGCATTCCAATTGCGATTAACACATCACATTCATTAGTTAAAATATTTGGAGCATAATTTCCATGCATACCAACCATACCTACATTTAATGGATGTGAAGTTGGAATTGCAGAAGCTCCTAAAATTGTCCAAGCAGCTGGAATTCCTGCTTTCTCAACAACAGCCTTTAATTGCTCTTCTGCTTCACCTAAAATAATTCCTTGCCCCCAAACAATTAGAGGTTTTTTAGCAGCATTTATTAATTTTGCAGCTTCCTCAACCTTAGAAACATCTGTTTCTGGAACTGGTTTGTAACTTCTTACATGTGTACATTTTTCATATGAAAAATCAAACTCCTTAAATTGAGCATCCTTTGTAATATCAATCAATACTGGTCCTGGTCTTCCACTTTTGGCAATATAGAATGCTTTTGCCAATACTTCTGGTATATCTTCTGCTCTAGTTACTTGACAATTCCATTTTGTAACTGGTGTAGAAATTCCTACAATATCTGTTTCTTGAAAAGCATCTGATCCCAATAAATTAGATGGTACTTGACCTGTGATACAAACCATTGGTGTAGAATCTATTTGTGCATCTGCAATACCAGTAATTAAATTGGTTGCTCCCGGACCTGAAGTAGCCATAGCTACCCCAACTCTTCCAGAAATTCTTGCATATCCTTGAGCTGAATGTGTTGCACCTTGCTCATGTCTTGTTAATACATGATGAATTTTATCTTGATACTTGTATAACTCATCATAAACTGGCATAATTGCTCCTCCTGGATATCCATAAAGAATATCTACTCCCTCTTCAATTAAACATCTTACAATTGCCTCACTACCAGAAATACGCTCTGTAGTTTTGATAGATTTTTCTTGTGATTTTATGGTTTGTGTGTCCATGTATTTTCTTTTTATAAATCAGTAACACATCCTTCAGATGCTGAAGCTACTGTTTTTGCGTATTTGTATAAAATTCCTTTTTTATGCTTTGGTTCTGGAGCAATCCATTTTGCTTTTCTCTCTGCTAATTCTTCATCAGAGATTAATACATTAATTGTATTGTCTTCAGCACTAATTCTGATTTTATCTCCAGTTTCTAGGATTCCTATTGCTCCTCCTGATTGAGCTTCTGGTGTTACGTGTCCAACAACAAATCCATGCGTTCCTCCAGAAAAACGACCGTCTGTAATTAAGGCAACAGACTTTCCTAAGCCTGCTCCCATGATTAGCGAAGTTGGTTTTAACATTTCCGGCATACCTGGTCCACCTTTGGGTCCTACATATCGTATTACAACCACATCACCTTTATGAACCTCACCATTTGAAATTCCGGTATTTGCAGCCTGTTCTCCGTCATAAACAACAGCCTTCCCTTCAAACAACAACCCTTCTTTACCTGATATTTTAGCAACCGCACCTTCCTCAGCGAGATTTCCGTGAAGTATTTGAATATTTCCAGAGGTCTTTAAAGCTTTGTCTGTTGGATAAATAACATCCTGATCTTCGAACTCCATAGCGACAACATCTTTTAAGTTTTCAGCTAATGTTTTTCCAGTAACCGTCATACAATCTCCGTGCAAATAACCACCATCCAATAAATATTTCATGATTGCCGGTGTACCCCCTATGCCATGAACATCCTCCATTAAATATTTTCCGGAAGGTTTTAAATCTGCAATTAAAGGTGTTTTATCTGATACTCTTTGAAAGTCTTCCAAAGTAAATTTAATATCAGCAGCATGTGCTATAGCTAAAAAATGCAGTACAGCATTGGTAGAACCTCCAAGGGCATTTACCAAAGCAATGGCATTTTCTATTGATTTTTTTGAAATAATATCTAAAGGCTTTATATCTTTTTCTAATAAATTTTTAATAGCCAAAGCATGTCTTTCAGCTTCTGATAATTTATTTGGGTTTTCAGCTGGAATTGATGAATTATAAGGCAACGAAAAACCCATGCATTCAATAGCAGATGCCATTGTGTTTGCTGTATACATACCACCGCATGCACCAGCACCAGGTATCGATCTTTTTATAATTTCTCTATACTCTTCTTCTTCAATTTCTCCAGCTACTTTTTGACCTAAAGCTTCAAAAGCTGATACAATATTTAACTTTCTTCCTTTGTAATTTCCCGAGGCAATAGTACCTCCATACATCATAATAGAAGGACGATTTAAACGCAACATAGACATGACAGCTCCCGGCATATTTTTATCACAACCTACTATAGCAATTAATGCATCATAACTTTGTGCATTCATAACCGTTTCTATAGAATCTGCAATAATATCTCTTGAAACCAATGAGTAATTCATTCCTGAGGTTCCCATCGAAATTCCATCAGAAACTCCAATGGTATTAAATCCTAAACCTACCATTTCAGCAATTTTACACTCTATTTTTACCTCATCTTTCAATCTATTCAAGTGCATGTTACATGGATTGCCATCATAGCCAGTACTCGCAATACCTACCTGGGCTTTATGCATATCTTCATCTGAAAGACCTACAGCATACAACATGGCTTGTGATGCTGGTTGAGATTCATCTTGTGTTAATCTTCGACTATGTTTATTAATTTCTTTCATTCTGTTTTACAGTAGGTATTCTATTTGTGGTTCTAAATTAGTTTATTGCAATCCTTGTTATTTCATTACAAACTTAAATCAGCTTAAATCCATAGCTTTTGAATATGACTTAATTATTTGATAAACAAACTATTAACTGTTTTTATTTGTGACGTTCAAACTCTGAAATTTATCCATAAAAAAACCCTCCGTTTCAGGAAGGTCTTTGTTTTTTATATTAAAAAATACCATTCCCTTGGTTACGGATTTAAACCAATAATTGAAGAAATAATATGTTGTTGTTTTGTATTCATTACTCATACAAATATGAACTTTTTTTTTAATAGAATAACTAGTTAATGTTATTTTTTCAGATTTTTTTATTTAAAAATTTAGGCGCCAATCAAATCATTGTCATCCTTTAATGGCAAGCGAGAAGCCCCCATTAAATAGGAATCTATATGGTGTGCTGCTTGACGTCCCTCAGATATAGCCCACACAATTAAAGATTGTCCTCTTCTCATATCTCCAGCAGTAAAAATTCCTGAAATATTAGTTTTATAGTCTTTTACAGAAGCCTTGATATTTGTTCTTGTATCTAACTCTAAACCCAATTGTTCAGGTAAAGATTTATCAGGACCAGTAAATCCAAGTGCTAATAATGCTAAATCACAGGGCCATATTTTTTCAGAACCTTCTCTTTCAATGATTTGAGGTCTTTGTCCTGGAATAGTTTTCCATGAAACTTCTACCGTTTTAAGAGCATATAATTCTCCCTTATCATTGGTAAGAAACTCTTTAGTGCTTACCAACCAGTTACGGTCACAACCTTCATCATGAGAAGAGCTTGTTTTTAACTGCATTGGCCAAAATGGCCATGGAGTTTTCACACTTCTATCTGAAGGTGGTTTGGACATTATTTCAAAGTTTGTTACAGATTTAGCACCTTGTCTATTTGAAGTTCCAATACAATCAGAACCAGTATCCCCTCCTCCAATTACTATCACATTTTTTCCTTTAGCATTGATAATGTTTTTTTGTAATTTTTCATCAAACAATGCTTTTGTTTGTCTAGTTAAGAAATCCATAGCCTGAACAACACCTTTAGCTTCATTTCCTTTAATAGGGATACTTCTAGACATTGTTGCTCCTCCAGATAACAATACTGCATCAAAATTTTTAAGAGAAGCTACCGGATAATTAACTCCTACATTTACATTGGTCTTAAACTCTATACCTTCTTCTTTTAAAATATCTACCCGTCTATCAATGATTTCTTTTTCTAATTTAAAATTCGGAATTCCATAACGTAACAAACCGCCTATTTGATCATCTCTTTCAAAAACAACCACTGAATGTCCCACCCTGTTTAATTGTTGTGCTGCGGCCAATCCTGCTGGCCCAGATCCTACAATTGCAATTGTTTTACCTGTTCTTTTCGTTGGTTTTTGAGGCACTATCCATCCTTCTTCAAATCCTTTTTCAACAATAGATTTTTCTATGTTTTCAATAGAGACAGGTTCGTCAATTAACCCCAACACACAAGCTTGCTCACAGGGAGCCGGACATAACCTCCCTGTAAATTCTGGAAAATTATTTGTCGCATGAAGTATTTCTAGCGCTTGTTTCCATTCTCCTTTGTGGATTAAATCATTAAAATCTGGTATTAAATTCCCTAGTGGACAACCACTATGACAAAATGGAATACCACAATCCATACAACGAGAACCTTGTTTTTGCTGTTCTTTAATATGTAATGGTTTTGTAAATTCCTTGTAATGTTTAATCCTTTCTCTAACAGCTACATTCCCTTCCTGTTTTCTTTCGTATTTTTTGAATCCTCCTAATTCTCCCATAACTATGCTGTTAATTTTGTTAATGCCTCTTTTTCTAATCTTTCTAAAGCGATTTTATAATCTGTTGGATACACTTTAATAAAGTCCATTTTATTTACTTCCCAGTCTTGTAAAAGTTTTTTTCCAAGAGAGCTGGCTGTGTAAGAAACATGTTTTTTAACATGATCTTTTAACTCTAACTGATCTTTGGTTTCTAAATGAACTAATTCTACCATTTCTAAATTACATAGCTCGTTTCTAAATGTATGAGATGGGTCATATACATAAGCTATTCCTCCACTCATTCCTGCAGCAAAATTTCTTCCTGTTTCACCTAAAACAATCACTTGACCTCCAGTCATATACTCACAACCGTGATCTCCTATTCCTTCTACTACTGCAACTACTCCAGAATTTCTAACAGCAAAACGCTCGCCAGCTATTCCGTTAATATATGCTTCCCCTTTAATGGCTCCATAAAAACACACATTCCCAACAATAATATTGTCTTCAGCAATAAAATCTGCATCAGCTGGTTTTTTAACAACTATTTTAGCTCCAGATAAGCCTTTACCTAAGTAGTCATTAGCTTCCCCGTCTACTATCATAGTTAATCCTTTGGTAGCAAAAGCTCCAAAACTTTGCCCTGCAGATCCCTTAAAGTTTAGCGTTAAGGTATCTTCTGGTAATCCATCTTCTCCGTGTAATTTTGAAATTTCATTACTAGTGATAGCTCCAACAGATCGGTTTGTGTTTTGTATCGGATAATCAAATTCAGATTTTATTTTATTCTTAATGGCTGCTTTTGCATTATCTATTATTTTTATGTCAAGCACCTTGTCTAAATTGTGATTTTGTTTTTCAGTATTGTATAAAATATGATTCCCCTCAACATCTGGTTGATGTAAAATAGCAGACACATCTATCCCTTTAGCTTTGTAATGATCTATAGATGGGTTGGCATTAATTTTATGAGTTTGCCCAACCATCTCTTTTATAGATCTAAAACCTAACGAAGCCATGATTTGTCTTAATTCTTCAGCAACAAAGTACATGAAGTTAACTACGTGTTCTGGTGTTCCTTTAAAATTCTTACGCAATTCAGGATCTTGTGTTGCTATCCCCACTGGGCAGGTATTTAAATGACATTGACGCATCATGATACAACCAGAAGCTACGAGTGGTGCTGTAGCAAAACCAAATTCTTCAGCACCTAACAGACATGCAATAGCTACATCTCTTCCTGTCTTTAACTGGCCGTCACATTCTAAAACAACCCTATTTCGTAAATTATTCATTACTAAAGTTTGTTGCGCTTCAGCAATCCCTAATTCCCATGGTAAACCAGCGTGTTTTAATGAGGTTAATGGTGAAGCTCCTGTACCACCATCAAAACCAGAAATTAAAATAACGTCTGCTTTAGCTTTTGCTACACCAGCAGCGATGGTACCAACACCTACTTTAGATACTAGTTTTACATTAATCCTAGCTTCTCTGTTCGCATTTTTTAAATCAAAAATAAGTTGAGCTAAATCCTCAATAGAATAAATATCATGATGAGGTGGCGGAGAAATTAGTCCTACATATGGAGTAGAATTTCTAACCTCTGCTATCCACGGTAATACTTTTTTTCCAGGTAATTGACCTCCTTCACCAGGTTTTGCTCCCTGAGCCATTTTAATTTGAATCTCTTTGGCATTGGTAAGGTAATTACTACTTACACCAAATCTTCCAGATGCAACTTGCTTAATAGCACTATTTTTTGAATCTCCGTTGGGTAATTTATTAAAACGAATTTTATTCTCACCTCCTTCACCAGAATTAGATTTTCCTCCAATTCTGTTCATAGCTACAGCTAAATTTTCGTGAGCTTCAGAACTAATTGAACCATAAGACATGGCTCCAGTTTTAAAACGTTTTACAATCTCTGTCCATGGCTCTACCTCTTCTATAGGAATTGGATCAAGATTATTAAATTCAAACAGCCCTCTTAAAGTCATTAATTCTTTAGATTGCTTGTTTATTTTTTCTGAGTATACTTGATAGCTTTCTTTACTTTTAAGCCTAACAGCTTGTTGAAGTTTAGAAACTGTAGTAGGATTAAACATATGCCTTTCTCCTCCTCTTCTCCATCGGTAATCTCCTCCAATATCTAAGTCTAAGACCTTATCTATTTCTAAATCTCTGTAAGCAGACTTACATCTTTTGTAGATATCTTTCTGAAGAACATATAATCCAATTCCTCCAATTCTAGAAGGTGTTCCCGGAAAATATTTTTTTGTAAAAGCTTTTTTTAATCCTAAGATTTCAAAAATTTGAGAAGCTCTGTAAGAATGTAATGTAGAAATTCCAATCTTATTCATAATTTTTAAAATTCCTTTTCCTATGGCTTTATTAAAATTTTTAACAGCTACGTTAGCATTTATTCCTTTTATCTCTCCTGTTTCTACCTGATGTGTAATTATTTCATTCACCATATAAGGGTTAATAGCACTAGCACCATACCCAAATAGTGTAGCAAAATGATGAGGTTCTCTAGGCTCAGCAGTTTCCATTACAATCCCAAATTTAGAACGTTTTTGTTTTCTACTTAAAGAATGATGTAAATAGGAACACGCTAGCAAAGCTGGTATCGGAGCATTTTCTTTAGTAACTCCTCTATCTGACAAAATAATAATATTAGAACCTGCATCTACCGCTTCTACTGCTTTATCTAACATGGTATCTAAAGCTCTCTCTATTCCGTTTACGCCTTCATCTAATGGAAATAAAATTGGAATTGAAGTTGCTTTGAAATCTGAGTGATCAATATTTTTAATCTTATCCAAATCTTCATTAGAGATTACAGGATTTTGAATAAGAAGTTTTTTTGCTTGATCTGGAGACAGATCAAAAATATTTCCGTCTGAACCAATGGCTAAACTAATATCTGTAATAATTTCTTCACGAATACCATCTAACGGAGGGTTTGTTACCTGTGCAAATAACTGTTTAAAGTAATTGTAAAGTAATTGAGGTTTATCAGACAAGACTGCTAAAGGAGTGTCTGTCCCCATAGAACCAATTCCTTCTTTAGAAGAAATTGCCATTGGAGAAATAATGGTAAAAATTTCTTCAGTAGTGTATCCAAAAAGTCTTAGTCTAGTTTTATAATCTGTAGCTTCAGTGGGTATGTTATTATTTGTATAAGGTATGTCTACCAAAGGAAGCACATTCTCATTCACCCATTTCTTATAGGGTTTTTTTGAAATAATTTCTTTTTTTATTTCTTCATCTTCTATAATACGACCAGCATTCATGTCTACTAAAAACATTTTTCCTGGTTCTAGTCTACCGTGTTTAACTACATTTTCCGGTTTAATATTTAAAACACCAATCTCAGAAGACATCACTACATTTCCATTCTTAGTTACTGTGTATCTAGAAGGTCTTAATCCATTTCTATCTAATAAGGCTCCTATAAAATTACCATCTGTAAATGGAACTGATGCTGGACCATCCCAAGGCTCCATAATACACGCATTGTATTGATAAAACGCTTTTTTATCCTCATTCATCAAGGAATCTTTTTCCCAAGCCTCTGGCACCATCATCATCATCACTTCAGGTAAAGATCTCCCGGTCATCAACAATAATTCTACCGCTAAATCCATAGAAGCAGAATCAGATTTACCATCAGTAATAATTGGAAATATTTTTTTTATATCATCACCAAAAAGATCACTTTTCATTAATTCTTGTCTGGCCAACATTCTACTCACATTACCTCTTAAAGTATTTATCTCTCCATTGTGACACATAAATCTGAAAGGCTGAGCTAAATCCCAAGAAGGAAATGTATTGGTAGAAAAACGTTGATGAACCAATGCCAACCTAGTTACTAAATCTGGCTGTCTTAAATCACTGTAAAAACGACCAATATCCTCAGGAATTAAAAGACCTTTATAAATAATAGTAGTGGTAGAAAAGCTAGGTAAATAAAAATATTTAGCCTCTGAAATTTTAGATTTAGACACCGTGTGCTCAGTAATTTTTCTAGCAGCGAAGAGTTTTGCGTTAAACTCCAATTCCGTTAATTCATCAGCACCTTTACCAACAAATAATTGTTTTGTTTTTGGTTGTGTTCTGGCCGCAATAACTCCCAAATTTGAGGTATCTACTGGAACATCTCTCCATCCTAAAATACAGAGACCTTGCTTTTTTAATTCTTTTTCAAAAACATCTTGACAATAACTACTTTGATTAAATTTCTTAGGTAAAAAAACTTGCCCAACAGCATATTCTCCCGGCGTTGGTAATTCAAAATCACATACACGAGAAAAGAACTCATGAGGAATATCTATTAAAATTCCTGCTCCATCTCCAGTTCTTCCGTCAGAACTTACTGCACCTCTATGTTCTAATTTTATTAAAATTTCTAGAGCATCATGTATAATTTGATTGGATTTTTGCCCTTTCAAATTACAAATAAAACCTGCTCCGCAGTTGTCTCTTTCAAACTCACTTAAATACAATCCTTGATCTTTCATCTTTTCTATCCTCTATTTGTTACTACTAATTTTTTGTCAAAATGTAAAACGCATGAAAATGCATTGGTATCAATGCATTTTCACTTCGTTAAAAACTATTTATATTTCTTTTAATCGAAATTTAAATTGTGTTTTAGGGTATTTATTATTCTCCTCGATCTCTTTTTCCCGGATAAGCGATAGTTCCGTGTTCAGCTAAGTCTAGTCCTTTTTCTTCTACCTCTTGGCTTACTCGTAAACCAATGGTTTTCTTTAAAGTAAATAACACAATCCAAGATAAAGCTATGGCCCATACTGCATATGCCAACGAACCAAGTGCTTGAACACCTAGTTGAGATGTTCCACCTCCGTTAAATAATCCTATTCCACCATCTGCATCTATTCCCCAAAGACCAATTACAACAGTTCCCCAAACACCAACTACACCATGAACAGAAACTGCTCCAATAGCATCATCTATTTTTAATTTTTTCTCAATAAACTCTATAGAGAAAACTACTAAAATACCTCCAAGTAATCCAGCCAATACTGCACCTTCACTAGACATGTTTCCACATCCTGCAGTGATGCTTACCAATCCTGCTAAGGCTCCATTTAAAGTTTGTGCTAAATGAGGCTTTCCATACCATATCCATGTAGTAATTAATGCTCCTAAACCACCTGCTGCTGCTGATAAGTTTGTTATTAAAACTACATTAGAAGCACCAATAGCATCTGCACCACCCCATGCTAATTGGGATCCACCATTAAAACCAAACCATCCTAACCATAGGATAAAAACTCCTAAGGTTGCTAACACCTGGTTGTGACCTGGAATAGGCATTACTTTTCCGTCTAAGAATTTTCCAATTCTTGGACCTACAAGAATAGCAGCTACTAACGCTGCCCATCCACCAACAGAGTGTACAATTGAAGATCCTGCAAAATCTATAAAACCTAACTCGGTTAACCAACCAGAACCTTGCCACTGCCATCCTCCAGATATTGGATAAATAATTGCTGTCATTACTATTGAGAAAATCACGTAGGTAGAATATTTTGTTCTACCAGCTATGGCTCCAGAAACTATCGTTGCAGCTGTTGCAGCAAACATCGTTTGGAAAAATAAATCTGCACCTTCTCCTTGAAACAGACCGCTCCAGAAAAACCATCCATTTGAAGTGTCACCGTACATTAATGAATATCCAATAATCCAATAGGTTAAAGACCCTACACAGATATCTAATAGATTTTTCATAGCAATATTTACAGCATTCTTAGATCTAGTCATACCAGATTCTACAAGAGTAAATCCTGCTTGCATAAAGAATACAAGAATTCCTGAGAGAAGCATCCATAGCATTCCCATATCTCCATTGATTGCCTCAGTAGAAGATTTAACAGCAGCATCAACTGCAGCCGTTAACTGTTCTTGAGTTATTCCAGTTACTACAGTTAAGCTATCTACAGCTGTCTCCTGCATTACACTTGGTAATTTTGAAGTTAAAGTTGGTAAAAAGTTAGTCATAATTGTGAGTTTTTAGTTAGTTTATTTTTAGAAAGAGTAGACCGCTGCAATGGTACCACCAGTCATGTTTTTTTCAGCTGGAAAACCAGGAATTAACATATCATCTGATGAATCATATCTTAGTTCTGAAATAACTTTTAAACTGTCTGTAAGAGTAAGGTTACCTGTCAGAGTAAAAGCAGATACAGAAGCATCACCTGATCCTGATGTAGTTGTGTAAAATTCAGGTCTTAAACCCAAAGAGAACGTGTCTGAAAATTTATTCTGCAAGTACAATGCTACTCCTTGATAACCTGCATCTGCATCGCTGGAGTTAGAATATGCTGCATTGATTCCTAAAAAGAAAGATTCTGATAAATCTAAACCACCTGTGTAATCTAAATATAAAACATCTGTAAAACCAAAACCGTCTGCTCCATAAGCTAGATTAAAAAACTGATCTTTATAGCCTGTTTGGAAACCATATTGATAATCATTGCTTGGGTTAGCTCCAGAGGTTATCCCATGTGGGTTGGTTAATGCAAACATAAAAGATAGGTCATCTGAGGCAGCGTAATCTAATTTAAAACCTGTATGAGAAAATGGCCCAGCATTAAAGAGATAAGATACTGAGTAATTAAAATTCCCTGAAGGTGATATAACCTCATATCCATAAAAGGTATTAAATTGTCCTAAAGTTAAAGTTACTTTATCTGAAGCTTTATAAAAAGCGTATAATTGATTAATTGCTCCTTCATAAGCATTTGCTGCATTAGCTCTAGGTCCGTAGGCTAAATCTGCTACAACTCCAGATTTACCACTCTCGTATGAAAAAACAGTGTTTACCATTCCTAATCCGAAACCGTTTGCTGCAGCACTTCCTGCATACAAAATACCAATGGATCCGGGTGAGCCACTTTTAAAGTTACTTGTATGATATACATCTACACTTCCTGTAACTGTAAATCCTTTTTCTTCTTTCTTCTCTTGAGAGTTCATGTTAAAACTTGAAAATAAGACCAAGGTTAACATTGTTAATTTAAATTTTGTCATTGTCTTTTTTTTATAGGTTAAGATGGTGCGAATTTTAGATAAAAAACTCGCAATACCAAATAGACAAAGGGATTGAGGCTTACGAAAATGTTTTCGTAAGGAAGTCGGTTGTTAAAAAAAAGGGGGTAAAAATCAGAAAAATGTAATTTATATAATTACTAAAGAAGTGAAAATATGAATATCACTTTTTTAGAAAGCAATATTATCATATTCATAAAAATAAAGTTTTTTTAAAAAAATATTAACATCAAATTGTTAAAAACGTTGAAAATATCTCATTATTATCCATAAAATCAATGAAATAATTAAATATAATATATTTTCAACAAATAAAATGAAGATAAAAACACTTCTAATCACTAATAAGAAGGTGTGTTCATTTTAAAATACTAAAAAAGTAATATGTAGTTTTCTATAAAATCATTGAATACAAAAAAGGGATAAAGTATCATTTAAATTTATTCAACTTTTCTTTTGTGAAACTAGACAACACCAATCTTCCACTAATTGTAGCTTGTTCTTCTAGTAATGTATCCCAATGGTCTGTACCTCTCCAAAATAATTTTTTTATTTCATTCATAGCTTCTTGGTTGTAGCTACACAGCTCTTCTGCAAAGGTTTGAACTGCTAAATCTAATTCTGAAATGTTTTCAAATACTTCAGCATATAATCCATTGTTTTTTGCCCATGAAGAAGTAAAAAATTTAGTAGGATTTAAAGAGATTTGCGATAGAGAACTTAATCCAATTTTGCGCTCAATTACTGGACCTATAACAAAAGGACCTATACCAATATTAAGCTCACTTAATTTAATTTCTGCATATTTTGTTGCTAAACTATAATCGCATGCAGCTATAATACCTACACCACCCCCTACTGTTTTGCCTTGAATT
>ERZ1047985.681-NODE-681-length-25473-cov-6.115194_pt1 | contig 25473 bp, 32 predicted proteins | sample MGYA00383097_ERZ1047985 | MGnify/ENA primary metagenome ERZ1047985 (study PRJEB29581, sample SAMEA5548367) | metagenome | biome: marine; feature: coastal; material: water | depth 50 m | study: Short-term variability in the microbial, nano- and picoplankton...
TTGGTGACCGGGGCGCAGGGCGTCGATAACTTCAAAAGCATCCTTGCGCAGCTCACCACCTAATTGGTCCTTGCGCCAGTCCTCTTGCCCATAGCAAGCACTCCCAATGCTGATCTTAGAACGCTTGCAATGGTGTCGTTGGCAACACCTTCGCGTTGCATCCGCATCGCTCCGCCGTGCTGTATGTCAATAAATAACGCTGCAATATCAGTGGGGATATCCGCGAATTCACCGCGCGATTTTGAACGCATTACCCATGCTTCATAAGTGTCGAGAAGGTTGCGGCGCGCCTCTTGCAGTTTATTGCAGGTCGATGGGCCTAGTTGCTGAGCGTGCGCACGCATCATTACAAACAAGCACCCCTGTGGTATGTTAAGTTCCGTGCGATCTTGGGTCATGAAATCGATCAACGCATTGATGGTGACCGTGGTCGACTGATCTTTCTCAAGAATGTCGATCAACGGTTGAATTGCAAGTCTGTGGTAGGTTTCCAGAACGCTCGCCTTTAGCCCGTCATCATTGCCAAACTCACGATACACACCCGGTTTGGACGTTCCGGTTAAGCCACAAATGTCGCTGATAGAGACAACCGTTGGCCCCTTTGACCAGTATTGCATCAAAGCGACTTGCACGACCTGATCTCGATCCAATGTCTTGGGCCGACCTCGTTTTGGTGTGGTTTTTTCATTCATTAACGTACTCATAGGTATTTTATGATTGACTGCAGGTTTTCGTACCTCTAGTTACATTAATCATAACGACATTGCCAACCCTGAAGGAAACACCATGCCAAAAGATCCCATTGGGGTGCTCGGTCGAACAAATGCGGCTAGCTTGATGATGATTACGCCAGAATTTTACAAGTTGCGTTCAAAGCGCAGTAAGGGTGCAGGCAAGATCAATCATGATCTTGCGAATTTCACGATGAAGCCCGAATTTTTGGAGTTGGATGGTCTCAAAATCCGCTATGCGACGGGCGGTAAAGGAAATGGGCCAACCGTTCTCTTCCTGAGCCCGCTCCCGCAAAGCATCCTGTGTTTCGATGCGACGTGGGCCACACTTTCAGCTTCGTCAAATTTGGTAGCGTTGGACTTGCCTGGGTTCGGGCATAGTGAGGGCGATATCAATTATATGACTTTTGCAGCACAAAGTGCCTTTTTGCAAAAGTTCATCGCTGAACTGGGACTGACTGACGTTCACATTGTGGCACCCGATGTTGGGATGCCCGTTGCGCTTCATTATGTTTTGCACCGAGACCACAAAGCTAAGAGTATCATGATTGGTGCCGGTCCAAGCGTGCAGCCGTCAGCAGATGGTAGCCTAGTTCGAAAGATGATCGGCTCGGCATTTTGGCGCTTTGTTTTCACAATGACCGGCGCGCCTGCCTTTATCGGGGGTGCAAACCAGTTGGGGTATTTGAGCTATAGCCCTTCTTCCGCTGAGGTCACCGACTATGTCACGTCATATTCTGGCCGGATTGGGCCGGTCACGAAATGGTTCCAAGGCTACCCAGAAGGGTGCAAAGACATAGATCCGCATCTCGCGACGCTTAACATCCCTGTCCAAGTGTTCTGGGGCGAATACGATGCGTTTTTAACAGCGGACAACGCCAAAAGGTTACACGCGCGGCTCCCCAAGAGCGCATTAAAGATTTTCAAGAATTGCGGCCACTTTTTTTATCAAGACGATAGCGATGAATTCACTGAAGTCGTCCAAGCGTGGGTCAAGGGAGGTTCTGATCTCGCCTAAGTAGCGCTGAAATTGGCGCAAAAAAGCAGCATCTGGAGCTTTGGGTTCTGTCCCGTCGATTGCTGCGGGCAGCACGAATGGCTGTTTTGCTCGCCGCGCGACGGCTTAACGGTTTTCGTCAACGCCGTATTTTTGTACTGCAAGCGCGCGCAGCATTAATTCACAATGGCCAAATCGGGTTCGCTGGCGCCTTGAGATCGATTGCAGCATTCATGGATTCAGCCAATACATGAACATCTGTTTTGCCTGTTTCTACCGAAAGTCCTCACGGTTGCAGCGAAAGTCTCCTTTCCGCCCCTACTACCGGTGGATGCGTGCTTGGTGCAGTTCGCGAAAACGGTGTCCAAATCGAGCTTCTGCAACCGCTGACAACGAACGCCCCGCAGTTAACCCTGCGGGGCGTCGGTCGTTTTGGTCACCATTGCCATGATAGCACTCAACTCACCGTGCAGTTCTAAGTCAAACCCAGTGTTTGTTGGGATTACCTTGATGTGATCGATCAAGCTTTGAATCGCTTCAATGGCCTTCAAACGGATCGCAGGGTCGTCCAGCCCATCAGTGATTTGCCTGATCTTTGTCCGATTGACCTGACGATATTGTTCGTCAGGATGACTGTACCCTAAGTTTCACACTGTCCGATCTCCACTTTTAGTAATTCTTGTTCGGCTTCGAGTTCACTGAGTTTGCTAGTGATCCTCTTGCTGCCTGTGCCATTAACTATGCGGTCCACGATACGGTCTACTTGGCGAGTAACTTCGTCTAAGTTTTTCCCTTTTGAGGTTAGTCCTGACGTAGTGGCGCTGCGCTGCCGATTCACTTCCTCTTGAAACTCGGCTGTGAAGGCGTCCAGATAGGGGGTATTGAGTAGGTTGGTTCGAAAACCAATGAATAAACGATCTTCGACTTCTTTACGTAGAATAGTCCGTCTGTCGCTATAGGTACGGTAAGCGCGATATCCCGAACATCCGTAACGATCCTTCGCTGTGATCGCCAACGGACCTCCACAACATCCGCAGGTCAAAACACCCGACAAGGCGTGAACCTTGCGGTGCTTGCGGTTCAATGCGCGGTTATCTCCATCCCGAGGCATGATGATGGTATTCGCTTGTTGCCGGTCTTTCACAGTGATGTCGCGAATTGATGAAAATTTGAATGTGGTGTGATCTCTGATCTCTGAATATATCGGAACTGTAGCGCCCTAAAAGTCGAAGTTAAGATGCTTCGTGAGCAGATCGTCTTCGACGGCCATTGATGTCCGCCATCATGTAAAATGGGACATTATAGCGGCTTGAGCATTGGAGGCTCTGTTTCGTCTGTGTGATTGATTATGCGGCTTGTTTTTGATGTTGCAAGTGGCGTTGTCTGATTGTCTATTTCTTGATCTTTTCCCTTTCTCTCAGGATGGCGTTATCGCGGCCAAAGTAGACGTCAGCGGGTGTGACGTTGTTCAGGCTCTCGTGGTATCTCTGGTTGTTGTAGTAATCGACGAAGGCCCCGATCTGGCGCTTTGCCATTCTCGTATCCCTTCAAAGGTTTGGGATACACCTTAGCTCAATGTCCAGTTTTCTGGGACCACTTCAGTCAGCATAAAGACAACAGATAGTGGAGCAGGTGGACCCTGAGTAACAAAGGATGCGGCTCCTCCAATCCCATCCAAAAAGAACAAGCGGATTGCCCCAAAAAACCCTTTGTTCCGTATGTTTGGAAGGTCAGAGCAGTGCGCCACCATACGCTGCCCAGAATACCGAATAGAACCGCACTTCGAAGTCTACGTTGACATGATCCAACTTACCGGAATTGCCGACTTCACCAAATGCAAAGGCGAAAACACTACTAAACACATTCGCTGTGGAATGTGAGTCGATGACGAAGATTAATGCACTGATCAAGAGTGCCGCGATCCCAATGGCGAAAAGCATGACCTTTGTCAGCGTGAGTATTTTCAACCGCCTGACTTTGCCTAAAAGGATACTAGCACGTAAAGACCCGAAAATTAGCTTTTCCCTATCTCCCGACACTCAAAACTTATAACTATGCAGAGCGCTCCCATTTTTGCGCAGCCATGCACGCGGTTCGTTGTATGGGCCATGTATCTGCGTCACAATATTCCAGAACGCGCTGGAGTGGTTCATTTCGGCCAAATGCGACACCTCATGCGCGGCGACGTAATTCAACACCTCTGGCGGGCACAGGATCAAACGCCACGAATACATTAATGCGCCATCGCTGGTGCACGATCCCCAGCGCGAGCGCGTATCGCGCAACGTAAGGCGTGTGTAGGGCAGGCCAAGCGTATCCGCGTAACGATCGGATGCCCCCGCCAAGCGATCCCGCGCCATTTGCTTGAGGAAGGCCTGCACGCGCGTGCCGACCTGCTCCGGCTTACCCGGTACGGACAGCGCATCCTCGTGCAATGCAACACGCCGCCCTTGGCCCTCCATGATCTGACGCTCAATGCCTTCTATAGGCAGGGATTCCCCAAGCGCGATCGCCTGATCTACACCGCGTTTGTCGAGATGTCCGCGTAGCCAGTCGGCTTTTTCGCGCGCGAAAGCGATTCCCTCGGCCTCGCTCACACCACGGGGCAAGGTGAGCGTGACCCGCCCGTCGAGCTGCGAAACCCTTAACGAAATCCGCCTCGCACGGGCGGATTTTCGCAAAATAAGCGGTACGGGAGGAGTTCCGTCTAGAATATGCTGCCCCATATGCACTCCTCTTAGCTAAAACGCTGCAAAGCCTTTGACACTCTTCCTAGGGTGTGGCAGTTGCCGTTGACCGTCGAAAGACCAATTTATTCGTGAGGATTTTTCATGCCCAAGGAAGAATGGGGCGTCAAGCGCCTGTGCCCGACCACGGGTAAGCGATTTTACGATCTTAACAAAGACCCAATCGTCAGCCCCTACACGGGCGAGACGATTGAGATGGAGAACGGCAAGAGCCGGATGATCGCAGCTGACGCTGAAGATGCAGCCACAAAGAAAGCCAAAGACGCAGAGGCCGAGGACACAGATGATGTGGTGCTCGACGACGACGACGACGTCGATCTGGACCTTGGCGATGATGTGCTGGAAGATGATGATGATGACACGGTTTCACTAGATGAAATCGCGGATGTCGCATCCGAAGACGACGACAGCTAAACGCTGTTCTAGCATCGGGGCCCAAGTGCGATCCGTTTGTGATTTCAACTTGATCCCGGTGCATTCCTTGCCTAGACAACGCGTGCATTAGATGCGCGTCGTCTAATTCGGGGCCTTAGCTCAGCTGGGAGAGCGCCTGCATGGCATGCAGGAGGTCAGGAGTTCGATCCTCCTAGGCTCCACCAACACCCTCCTGAAATTCATTCCAATTCCCGCAACGCTCAACTCCAGCTACTGAACTTGGGTTTTCCACGCGGCCAAGATTGTATTGGCCATTGCAATGTCTTGAGCGGCGATCCCTGTCAGATCTGTGAGGGTGATTTGATCTTCATCGTTACGCCCGTGTGTCGCTCCGTTTAGGACTGCCCCAATCTGCCTCAGATTATCGGCTTTGATCAGGCCTTCGCGCGCGGCATGAGATATTTCACCATGATTCAGGCATTGTGACGCCAAATCGACGCTCACAATGTCTGCGCGTGCCACCAACGCAACATCCAGCTCTTGTTTGCCTGGCGCGTCTGCACCGACTGCTGTGACATGTGTTCCGGGTTGGACCCAAGCGGATTTCACGATGGGCGACTTTGAACCAGTTGCCGTTACCACGATGTCCACTGAACGCGTTGCCGTCTCTAGATCAGATGCAGGATTCACATCGATGTGTGGTGCCATGTCGGCGATCACACTATCGACTTTGAAAGGGTCGCGACCCCAGACTTGGAACGATAAATCTGGCATGAGCGCTGCATGCGCCTCTATCTGGCGGCGCGCCTGTGGTCCGGTTCCAATGACCAAAGCAGTGCGGCTGTTTGAACGCGCCAATGCCCGACTGGCAATCGCCCCGCCAATACCTGTTCGAATATCTGTGAGCATCATTTCATCATGAAGCACGGCTTCAACTAGCCCCGTCTTTGCAGACAGCACGAGCACAAGGCCGTTGCCAACAGGCAAACCCTTGGCGTTGTTCTGGGGAAAACCCGTCGCGACCTTGATCACAAATGTCTCATCACCTTGCATATGCCCATATTTGATGTGGCAATCGGCATCATGAGCGAAGGTGATATGCCCGACAGTAGGCAAGTCTACGTGGCCCAAACTTGTCGCAATGTAGGCCGCCTCAATGGCCTTCGCGGCGGCGTCGCAATCAATGAGTGCTTCGATCTCGCCGCGCGTTAGTATAATCATCGACCAACCCCTAAAATGTGAGATTTCACGTTATGCCAACATTGCCTGATTTTCGACTGGAAAACCATTTCTCGAAGTGGGAATTTAAGGCGCGCTATCACATGACCGCTTCGGATGCGGAAGCCATGTCGATGCGCGATCTATTGGCGATGGCGACGCCCGCAGAACGTGAAGCGTTTGAAGGTATGTGGCTGGGCTATACAGAGACCTTTGGTGCGCCCGATCTGCGTGGGGCAATTGCCGCAACTTATGCCAAACAATCTGCCTTAGACATCCTTTGTTTTGCGGGTGCGAGCGAAGGTATCTTCGCGGCCAATCAGGTGATCCTTGATCAAGACAGCCACGCGATTGTGGTCACGCCAAACTATCAATCCCATGAAACACTGCCCAATGCGATTTGCGAAGCGACGGGCGTGCCGCTTGAACCAAGTGACAATTGGTCTTTGGATATTGACCGCGTGGCAGCGGCGATCCGCCCCAATACAAGGCTGGTGACGATTAATTTCCCGCATAATCCAACGGGTGCAATTTTGCCCCTCGATCGATATGAGGCTTTGGTTGAGCTATGCCGCAAACATGGCATCTACATTCTGCACGACGAGATTTTCAATGGCCTTGGCGAGACGGGCACCCGGCACTTGCCCTTTATCGCTGACATATATGAACGTGGATTATCTCTGAATGTGATGTCCAAATCTTTCGGCTTGCCTGGGCTGCGAGTAGGCTGGATTGCGTGTCAGGATGCTGAGATCGTCTCGAAGATGGAACGCCTCAAACATTACCTGTCAATTTGCAACTCAGGCCCGTCAGAGCGGTTGACGATGATCGCCTTACGCAACAAAGACCGCATTCTGGCGCGCAATTGCGCAATCGTCGACGAGAACCTGCCGAAGTGGGATGCGTTCTTTGCCCGCCATTCGGAGCTGTTTGAATGGCAGCGACCTGATGGGTCTTGCATGGCCTTTCCGCGCTACAAAGGGGCGGACGGCGTCGAGGCATTTTGTGCATCACTGGTTGAGGAAAGCGGTGTCTTGTTTCTGCCCAGCACGATCTATTCCTCTGACCTGGGACCAACGCCAACGGATCGCTTGCGTCTAGGTTTTGGGCGCGCCAACCTTGATGAAGGGCTGGCAGCACTTAATGTGCATTTGATGCGCAATGGGGTTGCTCACACAGTTTGAAAGGGTAACTTTAGGATCAGAAAAATCTATCGCTGAGGCCAAAATGATAAAGAGTAAGGTGACGCTAAAACAGCTAGAGGCGTTTGCATTTATCGTTGATACTGGAACCTTTCGGGCTGCAGCCTCAGCACTTGGTACGACGCAACCCAACATTTCCGCCCGTATCACAGCGCTTGAAACTGCGCTGAACGTGATCTTGCTGATCCGTGATGCAGGCTCGCTGCGCTTGACGACAGACGGGCAAAAACTGCTGCAAAAAACGCGGGAGGTTCTGTGGGCAAGCGAAGCGCTGATCGAGGAAGCCGGACGTCATGAATTGATCGAAGAAACGCTAAGGCTTGGCGTTACTGAGCTTGTGGCATGTACATGGTTACAAACTTTTTTGCGTTTGATGAAAGATGCCTATCCCAAGCTGCGCATTCAGCTGGAGGTCGACCTTTCCACAGCCATTGATTCACGCTTGATGGAAGGGCAGCTCGACCTTGCGCTGCAAACGGGGCCTTTCAAAACCAAGAGCTTTACCAATGAGGCGCTGGGCCAAGAGCACTATTGTTGGGTCGCCAATACTGAACTTAGTCACCGCCTTGCTGCGAAACCTGCTTTGGATAAGCTGTTTGATCTGACAGTTATTACCCATGCCAAGCACACGCAGGCCTGCGCGGCGCTGCACGACGTTGTTAAGGAACGTGGATTGGGCCAAGAGCGGATTGTGCATTCGAGTGCTTTGTCAGCCTGCCTTCCTATGGTGCTCGAAGGTCTTGGTGTGGCGCTCTTGCCCGAGCGGCTTGTTGCAGCAGACGTTGTAGCCGGGAACCTACACGAGATAGAGAGTGATTGGTTGCCTGATCCCCTGCTGTTTCATGCCCGTTATGCACCGGCCCGTTCAGCGCGCTACGTGGAGAAAGCAGCAACGATTGCCAAAGTTGCGATGCAGCAGAACTAGATCAATAAAACTGATCGAGGCGAAAGATTTAATTGATTTGATTGTTGTGATCGATTCAGGCCACCTGCGTTTGTAATTCATTGCAGGAGCCTCAAATGGCAGCGACATCCATCCGTCTTGGCGTCGATATCGGCGGCACCTTTACTGACGTAGTGTTGGAGAAAGACGGTGTGCCGTTCTCTACTAAAGTGCTGACTACCTATGTCGCCCCGGAGAATGCGATCATTGATGGGATGCATCAGGTCTGCGCCAAGGCGAGTATCGCTCCAAGCGAAATTGACCAGATCATCCACGGCACCACCTTGGCGACCAACGCGCTGATTGAGCGGCGTGGTGCGAAGACGGCCCTGATCACCACGGAAGGGTTTCGCGATGTTATCGAGATGCGGACCGAGTCGCGGTTTGAGCAATATGACCTCAACTTGAACCTGCCAGAGCCTCTGTTGCCGCGTCAGATGCGCTTCACGGTGGCGGGACGTGTGGATGCCAATGGCCACGTCTTGGTTGATATCGATCGAGCAGAGGTGGAGACCGTTGTTGATAAAATCGCAGAAGCGGGCTTTGAGAGTGTCGCAGTCGGCTTCATCCACTCTTACCTGAACCCCGCCCACGAAGAATTGGTGCGCGATGTTTTGGCTGAAAAGCTGCCAGATGTGGCGGTCTCAATTTCGTCCGAGGTCAGCCCTCAGATGCGCGAGTACGAGCGGTTCAACACCGTCGTCGCCAACGCCTATATCAAGCCGCTTATGGCGTCGTATCTAGGTCGCCTTGAGGATCGTCTCAAGGCTGAGGGCGTTGCGTGCCGTATCTTCCTAATGCACTCCGGTGGTGGCATTATCTCCATTCAAAACGCTGCGGATTTTCCTGTGCGTTTGGTCGAATCCGGCCCCGCTGGTGGTGCTGTGTTTGCTGCTCATATCGCGGCGCGCTATGGCCTTGATAAGGTGCTCTCGTTTGATATGGGCGGCACAACTGCCAAGATCTGTCTGATCAAAAACCAAACACCCAAGACCTCTCGTGTCTTTGAAGTTGCCCGCACGTATCGTTTCAAAAAAGGCTCGGGCATGCCGATTTCGATTCCTGTGATCGACATGGTTGAAATCGGTGCAGGGGGCGGATCCCTCGCGCACGTTGATGCGATGCGTCAGATCAGGGTTGGCCCAGAAAGCGCAGGGTCCGAACCTGGACCCGCGTGTTATGGCCGTGGCGGAGAACGCCCGGGTGTCACGGATGCTGATTTGGTGTTGGGCAAGCTGGACCCAGACAATTTTGCAGGCGGCTCGATCAAACTTCACCCCGATGCCTCTAAATCTGCGCTGAGTACCGTGGTTGGCGATACGCTGGATATGGATGCTGTTGAAGCCGCTTTTGGTGTTGCTGAAGTGGTCGATGAAAACATGGCCAACGCTGCGCGCGTACATGCTGTGGAAAACGGCGAAGACTTGTCTGAATATACTATGATTGCCTTTGGTGGGGCGGCTCCGCTGCATGCGGGGCGCTTGTGCGAAAAGCTTGGCGTGGACCGCTTGCTGGTGCCACCAGGGGCGGGCGTTGGGTCTGCCATCGGCTTCTTGCGAGCGCCATTTTCGTTTGAAGCGAACCGCTCCGTCTATATGAAACTTTCCGACTTCGACGGTGATCGGATCAAGTCGCTGCTAACCGATTTGAAGACTGAAGCCACAGGCTTCGTGCGCACTTGCGACGAAGTTTCACCGATCTTGTCAGAGTTCAAAGTCTACATGCGCTATACCGGTCAAGGGTGGGAAATCCCAATTGAGCTGACCGAAAAGCAGGCGATGAACCCCGATGCCGCCAAGTTTGAAACGCGCTTCATTGAGGATTATTCCAAACTCTTTGGTCGTCCGGTTGAAGGGATGGATATCGAAATCACTGTGTGGTCAGTCAACGCCACCACGCCCCCTGAAAAGGTCATGCGGATGGATGAAACAGACGGCTCTGATGTGGTGACCGTTGCGGGTCAGCGCCCATTGTTTGATGCGGCCTTGGCCAAATACCTGGATGCGCAAATCGTTAATCGTTTCGATATGGGCTCAGGTCAGCGGGCCAAAGGGCCGGCCGCGGTTGTTGAGGATGAAACTACCATCATCGTGCCCGCCAGTCGCGATGCAATCCGCCAGCCTGACGGCTGTATCGATGTAGTGGTGAAAGGATCAGTGCAATGACCCGACATTCTAAAGTCGCGTACCAAGTTATGTGGAACCGGTTGATTTCGGTGGTCGAAGAACAAGCGCAAACGCTGGTTCGCACAGCGTTTTCAACTTCCGTACGTGAAGCAGGCGACTTGTCAGCCGGTGTCTATGATACCCGAGGTCAGATGTTGGCGCAGGCTGTCACTGGCACGCCGGGCCACGTGAATGCGATGGCCGATGCGGTGGCTCATTTCATCCGACGCATTGGCCGCGAAAACATCTCTGAAGGCGATGTCTATATCACCAACGACCCATGGGAAGGTACGGGACACCTGCACGACATCACCATGGTGACACCGTCGTTCCACACGGGCAGCCACGTTGGCTTTTTTGCTTGCACTGCGCATATTGTGGATATTGGCGGACGCGGTTTTGGTGCAGATGCGGCCAGTGTTTATGAAGAGGGTCTCTATATCCCGATCATGAAGTTCGCTGACAAGGGCAGTGTTGATGAAACCCTGACCCGCATCATTCGCGGCAACGTGCGCGAGCCGGATCAATTAATTGGTGACATCTACGCGCTGGCGAATTGTAACGAGATTGGCCATCGTCGGTTGATTGACATGATGGAGGAGTTCGACCTAGCGCATCTTAATGGGATCGCGGAGTTCATTCTTGAAAACTCGCGCCGTGCCACGATTGAACGCATCGCCGCTTTGCCGCAGGAAACGGCTGAGGGTGAGATGACAATGGACGGTTTTGAAAAGCCGATCACATTGAAGGTCAGAGTGAGCGTTGAGGGCGACAAAATCGTGTCGGACTTCACGGGTTCCTCTGGTCTCGACAAGAAGGGCATCAACTGCCCTCTGGTCTACGCCAAGGCATATGCTTGCTACGCTTTGAAAGTTGCCATCGCGCCGGAGATTCCAAACAATGCTGCGTCTTTGGCACCGTTTGAGATTACAGCGCCTGAAAATACAATCGTCAACGCCTTGCACCCCGCCCCTGTGGCCCTGCGCCATATCGTGGGTCACTTCGTGCCAGACGTGGTTTTCAATGCGTTCGACAAGATCGTTCCAGGCCTGGTGCCTGCCGAAGGCGCTGGATGTTTGTGTAATTTCCAAGTGTCGTTGCGCCCCCGCACGGATGCGCCCGCGCCAGAAAATGCACGCCGAAACGAAGTGCTGACGTTCAACTCTGGTGGCTCTGGCGCGCGGCCCGAACATGACGGATTGAACGCGACAGCCTTCCCGTCTGGCGTGATGACAATGCCGATTGAAGCGACGGAACACGCTGGCCCCGTGATCATCTGGCGCAAGGAGTTGCGGTCCGATTCAGGTGGCGCGGGCAAGACTCGTGGCGGCCTCGGTCAATATATGGAAGTCGGCGCGCAAGAAGGGCATGAGTTCGACATCCAAGCGATGTTCGACCGTGTTGATCACCCCGCACTTGGCCGTCGTGGTGGCAGCGCAGGCGCACCTACAACGATTGCTCAAGACGATGGCAGTGCGATGAACGGCAAGGGCAAACAATTCGTGGCCCATGGTCGCCGCGTCGTCATGGCTTTCCCAGGGGGTGCAGGCTACGGCGATCCATCCGAGCGTTCCGTAGAGCTGGTGAAGCATGATCTGGCGCGTGGCTATATTTCGGCCGAAACAGCTGCGAAGGACTACGAATTATCGGTGTCAGATATCGCTGACGTCCAAGCCGCTGTTGCACGAGGGGACAAGATATGAAGACCCAAATACCGCAAAGTACATCCTATGATGTCGTGATTATTGGCGGCGCGATGATGGGGGCTTCAGCCGCTTGGTCCCTGTCAGATGACAAGGACTTTGATGGCAAAGTCTTGGTTGTGGACCGCGATCTAAGCTAGGAAAACACCTCGACGATGCACACCAATTCGTGCATGTGCCAGCAGTTTTCTGGCGAGTTGAATGTGCGTATCAGACAGTTCGCCGCAATCTTCGTTAAGAACTTACCGCACTACATGGGCAATGACGACCGTGTGCCAGAACTGTCGAGCCGCTCCTGCGGTTATATGTATCTCGCGGATAACGACGGCGACGAAGTCTTGATGCGCGCGCCCTATTTTGGGCGGGAAAAGGACATCGTATTGATCCTTGGCGGCCAAGCCGAGGCGCTGGAATGCCCAGCAGAAAGTGGCTTTCGACTGAGGCCCACACAGTTTGAAGCGGCGATCACCCTCCAAGACTCGCTGGATCATGCTGAACCTACCATCAAATCCCGCAGGTGCTGTGTATTCGGATGAAGATTTGCGTGAACTGGGCGCAGTTTTAGAGAAACATCCCGACGTGCTGATCCTCTCGGACGAAATTTACGAACACATCTTGTTTGATGGCCGCACGTTTCTGTCGTTTGCCGCTACCAATTCATCGCTGAAAGACCAAAGTGCAGAGCCAGATTTGCTCGGGCGCTTGTTCAGTTGCGCAAGCCGCTGCTGCTGCCGCGCTGAACGGACCGCAAGACGATGTGTGCCGTTTCTGCGCCGCTTTTGAGGAGCGCCGTAATTTGGTTGTGGAGCGCATTTTGCAGATCGATGGGCTGACACTCGATCCACCGAGGGGGTACTTTTATGGCTTGATCGGATGCGCTGATCTGATCGGCGCGCAGACCACCGGTGGTAACACGCTAAGCGATGATGCTGTAATCATAGCCTACATCCTCAAAGACGTTGGCATCGCTGCAGTTTCGGGCAGTGCTTATGAGCTATCCCCGTTTTTCTGTATTTCAACCGCTGTCTTGATGGTTGTTCTTGACCAAGCGATGGACCGTATCGCGACATCCGTAGCCAAACTCAAAAGAAAGACCTGAGCCATGAAACTGAAAAAAAACCTGGCCTTACCGGAGCCGCTGGCCGTCTCGGATAGTATCTGCGCGAGCCACTGTCGAAGACGTGCGATGCGCTTGTGTCTACGGATATCGTCGATGATATCGGCACGCTTTATGACGGCGAGACCTACGCGAAAGGGGATCTGGCGAGCCTTGAGGACATGATGCGCGTGCTGGAGGGCGCGGATATGGTTGTGCACATGGGCGCATATGCTGATGAGGGACCGTTTGAAAAGCTGCTCGGTCCAAACTTTGTGGGTGCTTATAACATCTGGGAGCGATGTACGGGGACAAACGCGGCCTTGAGAGCGTGCATATGCGCATTCTGTCTTGCGCCCAAGTGACCAACGCACACGCGCTTTCTCCTACGATGACCTGATCCAAATGGTGCAGCGCAGCATCGAAACACCTGTGACGGGTTTCTCGGTTGCCTACGGGCTTTCGAACAATGACCGTGCGCCGGTCGATAACGCCAAGGCGAGCCTTCTCGGGTATCGCCCCACTGACAATGCCGAACAATTTGCCGAGGCCATTCTGGCCGAAACTGAGCCGATAGACAGCCAAGATCCTGGCAACATGTGCCACGGTGACGGTTCGCAAGTGTGGAGCTTGGCAATAGCGGTGTCGCTACGATGAACATTATCGACGACACCAAGAAAACTTGAGAGGAGACCACAGATGTCTGATGTAAAAGTAGCACTGATCACCGCTGGCGGGTCCGGCATGGGCGCAGATAGCGCCCATTGGCCGCTGGTGGGGTCAAGGTTGGTATCCTGTCGTCATCTGGCAAGGGTGAGGCCTTGGCCAAGGAATTGGGTGGGCCACGGTCCGCGCGCACCTTTGTTGTAGCTAACGGACGAAGATTGGCACGAAGGCTTAGAGGTCTATTCCTCAACGCAGTGCGCCCGACACGTTTGGTGGTGCCTATTATGTTAAACCAAGGCAGCGGCGCGATCATCAACATTTTGACCTTTGCTGCGTTTGAACCAAATCCAGTTTTCCCGACCTCCGGCGTGATGCGCGCAGGTCTTTCCGCACACAGCAAGCTGTTCGCCGACAAATACGCGGCTGAAAACATTTGGATGAACAACGTGTTCCCGAGTTAATCGACAGCCTTCCCGAAAAAGAAGAGTTCCGCAGCATTATTCTTAAGGGGCGCTATGGCAATTCATTGAATGAGATCGCAAGTGTCGTCGCGTTCCTCGCGTCTGAGGGCGGTACCTAAATTATCGGGCAGAACATTCGGGTAGATGGCGGGATTACGCGATCAGTATAGAGGTTGCGCGACGTGTGCAGAACAAGGTTGGTGCGTCCAGAGCCCAGCTATACGCGATTTATAGATGTTGGCTTCAAGGTTGAGGGAGAAGATCGAGCGGTGCGAAAACGAACTGTCGTTCTCTTCCGTTAACGCGGTACAAAAGGAAAGGCCTCGCCTCTCTTAGCATCTTACAAAGAAGGCCCAAGCTTAACGCTCGCGCCTTCTCTCATTCGCAAATGTTATCAAAATTTACTGAGAGCCAAGCATCAGTGTCCAACGCGTGGCCAAGCCGGTGCCAGCGCGGCCCAAGCCGAATTCGTCAAAGCTGGGATCCACGTTATTGCGTTGATGGCCCGGTGAGCTGATCCACCCGTTCATCGCAAGGTTTTCGTTCTCTTGTCCCCGCGCAATGTTTTCACCGATAGATTTCCAATTTTTATATCCAGCGGCTTCGGCGCGATCCCAAGCTTCTAAACCATCCTTACCTGTGTGAGAAAAGTAATCCTGCGCCAGCATGTCGTCCGAGTGCGCTTGCGCGGCGGCGTTGAGTTGCGCGTTGTACGTAACAGGCGTGACACCCAAAGCCGTGCGCACACCATTGATTAAAGTTTCGAAAGACGCGTCTTCCACCGGATTGGCTTGGAACCCATCGCCGCCAGAGATGGTCAATGGGAAGGGTCCGCTATCACCTGACGCAATAACACCACCACCTGCGACCGCCAAGATCTGGCTCGCCGTTACACCAGCTACGGCTTCAGCGATCGTTTCCTTGGCTGCTGATGGTGGCGCAGGATCCATTGCTTCTGTTTCGCTGTTACAGGCTGCGAGCAAGAAAGGAGAAAGGGCGATCAGGGTAACTGCGATCGATTTTTTCAATGTTTTGATCCTTGAACAAAAATAAGGATAACTCGTTAAATATCATCTTGATTTCAACTTGATGTGTAAAGCGATTTCGCCTTTTGATCAAAAATGAGCGGCTCTTCACTCTCAAGAAAAGCAAAACCCCCGCCGAGCAAGCCAACGGGGGTTTCAAATTCAAAAGCATTCTAGCTCTGATCGAGTGGTGCTTAGAGCATCCCCTCGCGCTGTAGCTTCTTGCGCGCCAATTTACGGGAGCGACGGATAGCTTCAGCTTTCTCGCGTGCTTTTTTCTCGGACGGCTTCTCGAAATGTTGCTTTAGCTTCATTTCACGAAAAACGCCTTCACGCTGGAGCTTTTTCTTCAGGGCACGAAGCGCCTGATCGACATTGTTGTCACGAACACTAACCTGCATGTGGTTTTCACCACCTTTCTAGTTTGAAGTTGCAAGGATTTGCAGGAAGTGGCCGTATAGCAAAGCCCCCCTATATTGTCTAGTATAGCGCGTAGAGCGAAAGGACCTAGGATGAGCGATGTAAAACAACAGCTTTTGGACGCAGCCTTGATCCATGTGGCCTTTGATGGTTGGAGCGATGCGACGTATCACGCCGCTGTCAAAGATACTGAGATCGACGCGGACGCTGCGCGTCTTGCCTGTCCGCGCGGCGCGGTTGATTTGGCGATTGCTTACCACACACTCGGTGATGAGGCGATGCTAGAGCGCTACGCGCGCGAAGACCTCAGCGATTTGCGATATTCAGAGAAAATCACGGCTTTGGTGCGGTTTCGTCTTGAAGCAGTCACTGACAAAGAGGCGGTGCGCCGTGGCACGACTTTGTTTGCGCTGCCCCATCAGGCCGCTGACGGGGCCAAGCTGATTTGGGGCACATGCGATGCGATCTGGGCTGCTTTGGGTGATACATCGACCGATTCCAATTGGTACACAAAACGCGCAACGTTGAGTGCGGTTTATTCCTCGACTGTGTTGTTCTGGCTTGGGGATTTCTCAAAGGATCACGCGGACACGTGGGCGTTCCTAGAGCGGCGAATCGATGATGTGATGCGCTTTGAAAAGGTTAAAGCGCAAGTGAATGCTTCGCCTGTTTTGAAACCCTTGCTTGCGGGTCCGAAATGGGCGCTGAGTTTTCTGAAAGCGCCAAGTTCTGAACCACGACATGATCTCCCGGGCCGCTGGTCCAAACCTACCTAAACCCCGAAAGGAACGCCCATGCGCGCTGTTGAAATCACCAAAGTGGGTGGCCCCGAAGTCTTGCAATTGTGCGAACGCCCGATGCCCGAAGCGGGGCACGGTGATGTGGTCATCAAGGTCGCCTATGCGGGTGTGAACCGCCCTGATGCTTTGCAACGTGCGGGCTCTTATGCGCCGCCGCCCACTGCAAGTGATTTGCCGGGTTTGGAAGCTTCGGGCGAGATTGTTGCGGTTGGCGCAGGTGTGTCGCAATGGGCGATCGGTGATCTTGTCTGTGCTTTGCTTCCAGGTGGCGGCTATGCGGAGTTTGTGGCAACCCCTGCCGCGCATTGTTTGCCGGTGCCTGAGGGCATGGGTTTGAAAGAAGCGGCCTGTTTGCCGGAGACCTATTTCACCGTTTTTTCCAACGTGTTCCAACGCGGTGGCTTGCAAGCGGGTGAGCAATTTCTAGTGCATGGGGGATCGTCTGGCATTGGCACAACGGCCATTCAATTGGGCAAGCTGTTCGGTGCGCGCGTGTTCACAACCGCAGGCTCGGATGAGAAATGCGCAGCTTGTGTGGAGCTTGGTGCTGAGCGGGCGATTAACTATCGCAACGAGGATTTTGTTGCGGTGATGAAGGAGATCGGCGGTGCTGATCTGATATTAGATATGGTTGGTGGAGACTATTTACCGCGCAACGTAAAGGCCTTATCGAATGACGGTCGTCTGGTGCAGATCGCGTTCTTGCAAGGCTCGAAGATCGAGCTGAACTTTGCGTTGATGATGATGAAACGTTTGACGATCACAGGATCAACCTTGCGGCCACAAAGCGATCTCGCGAAAGCGCGGATTGCGGATGCATTGCGCGCACAGGTTTGGCCTTTGCTTGAAGCGGGTCGGCTTGGACCTGTGATGGACAGCGCGTTTGATTTGGCCGACGCAAGCGCGGCGCACACGCGGATGGAGAGTTCTGGGCACATCGGGAAGATTGTTTTGAGCGTTGGTGGTGCTTGAACGGTGAGGACGCTCCGCGGGAAGTTTATTTTGAAAGATGAATGGGCGCGTTAACCTTAATATAGGCCTAGCGCGCCGGATCGAAGAGGGCGTTGGTCATTGAGCAGTCTTTGATCGTATCGCGTCCGCAAGGGACGGGGTCTAGGGCTTTGCTGAAGCACACGCGCGCTTCTTGAATGCGGCCTTGTTTGCAGGTGATCGTGAGTGTGTTGGCTTTGAGGGACGGATTTTCTTTTAGGAAAGCTTCCTCAATGACTTTGGCGGGGACTTTGACTGGCTCTTTCAGTTTGCGAAACAATGCCGGGCGATTGATCTTGCCGTAGGCTTCGCGGGACAAGGCGTAATAATCGCGTGCACTGAGGCCCGAGCATGTTCCGTGTTTTTTCCATTGGTGCCACGCGAGGCCCGATGTGCCCATGATATCGCTCATCCCATTGGTCATCGAGCGGCTGGGTTGGCGTACAATCGTGTTGCAATAGCTGGGCCAGCCTTGGTGAAACTGCGGCCACAGGCCATGCAGCGTCCAGCCGAAGTCTTTGGACGCATCGCATTGCTCTGATCCGCGCGCATCACCCTCCAACGCGCACCACGTTGGCGTCCAACTGAGGGCGAGCACATAGTAGTCGAATTCCCCCGCTTTTTCGCCATCTGCGCCCAAAGCGCCCGCCATGATCATCAGCGTAAAAATCAGTTTGCGCATTGTCTCTTCCCTCTTGGTGTTCTTGGCACTATATACAGCGCAAGTTCCCCAACAATGGTAACCCGCACCTCCGAAAAAGGTGCCGCCGATTTCAGGCGACGAGAGAGATATGTTTGAAGGAGAGTTCCCATGGCCAAACCGATTATGGCAAAAGCGACCGCCGTTTGGCTGGTGGATAACACAACGATAAGCTTCAAGCAGATCGCTGATTTCGTTGGTATGCACGAGCTGGAAGTGCAGGGCATCGCAGACGGTGATGTCGCCGCTGGCGTGAAAGGGTTCGACCCGATTGCCAACAATCAGTTGGTTCAGGAAGAAATCGACGCCGCGCAAGACAACGTCATGCATAAGCTGAAACTCAAGTTTAATGCAGCCGCGCAAGGCGAAGAAAAGCGCCGTGGTCCGCGCTACACACCTTTGTCCAAGCGTCAGGACCGTCCGGCTTCTATTCTTTGGCTGGTGAAGTTCCACCCTGAATTGACTGACGGCCAAGTTGGCAAGCTGGTCGGTACAACTAAGCCAACGATCCAAGCGATCCGTGAGCGTACGCATTGGAATATCAACAACATCCAGCCGATTGATCCTGTGGCTTTGGGTTTATGTAAGCAGTCTGAGTTGGATGCAGCAGTACAGAAAGCCGCAGCCAAGAAAGCGGCGGATGGCGAAGTGATGAGCGATGACGAGCGTCGCAAGTTGGTGAGCACAGAACAATCGCTTGGCATGGAAGCAGAACCGAAGATCCCATCTGCGATTGAAGGTCTTGAGACGTTCTCGCTAGGTGACGCGCCTGTTGAGCCGGAAGAAGAGACTGGCGACATCCACGATGCTGAGAGCTTCTTCAACCTACCCGGTGATGATGCTGAGGGTGATGACGATAAATAAGCCGTTTCGCTGATCTGAGTTAGAAAGCCCCGTGCATAGACGTGCTCGGGGCTTTTTTGTTGTTTAGAGGTCATGTGATTTGTCGCTTTGTGCAACCTATCGGAGAGCGTATGGCTCCGAAGTAAGTGTGCACAACGTGTAACGGGTTTCATGTGATGCAATTTTGGCGGGAAATTTTAGTTGCGCGCCAACGATAAACAGAGACTGTTGTGCACACTAAATTGCGTTCAAAGAATGAGATTTCTTCATGTTGATTACCAATGCACCCCTCGTTAATTTTGGTGTCCCTGCATCAATACTATTGGCCCTATTCATAGGGAAATTTTGTCGATCAGCGATCAGCCGCTATGTCTTTTTGAGTGGAGGAATGGTTTTCGGGGTGGCCTATCTTCTCATTTTGATCTTCGGTACTGACTGCTTAGGTCATCCATTTATAGGATACAAAAGCTGCGCCACGTTCCCCGATTTCCTCGCTCAAGTCGTTTCAAAATTCAATGAACTTGCTACCATCGCATATCTTACGGCAACTGCGCCCATATTCTTGATCTCGATGGCTTGGGAGGTTTGGATACGGCGGCAATGTGAACTCACGGCGAAGTGCAATTTCCGTTTCTCCATCTTATCAAGTGGGGAGCGTTCCTTCTATGAGCTTTTCGCGGAATACTTCTGCGGGCGTTTGATACCCCAGACACTTACGCGGCGTGGCGTTGAGGCGGTCGCATATCGACTTCAAGTATCGGTCTGTAAATGCCGTAGGATCAGACTTGCGCGGCAGGTATCGACGGAGGCGGTTGTTGGTATTCTCAACGGTACCTTTTTGCCAAGGTGCTTGCGGATCGCAGAACCACGGATCCGCACCAAGACCGTCCTTCATATGCTGCCACGCACTGAACTCTGTTCCGCGATCAAATGTGATCGATTGGCGGGCATGGGCAGGGAGAGGCGACAAGCTATCAATCAAGCCTTCCATCACGGGTTTAGAATGTCTGTCAGGGTTCTTCAAAACGAGTGCAAATCGGCTTACGCGCTCAACCAATGATGTGACGTTGGCCTTGCCAAATTCCTTGCGGAACATGACTAAATCGCACTCCCAATGACCGAACTCAGTGCGATCCCCAACGACATCAGGACGGTGTTTTATGGCCAGTTCATCAAGGAATTTGCGCCCATGATGCTTACGCATACCGCGCGGTCTGCGGTTGCGCCGATGTCGGGGTAAATGCTGGTAAAACTTCTCGGCGCGACCGTCTTTAGAATAGGCATATCGATAAATCGTCTCGTGGCTCACACGCATTGGATGGCGTTCCAACCGCATGCGTCCCGCGATCTGTTCAGGTGACCAACCTGCATCAAATCCGTCGCGAACGGCTGCCATGATCTCAGGATATTGGATCAGTTTGCGATGAACCGCACGACGCTGTTCATATTTGTTCTGTGCGTTGATAGCGTGATAGCCATTCAACTCCGGAATTTCGATGTCAGAATAGGTGTTCCGTCTTATCTCACGGTAGATCGTCGACGGCGCGCGTTGCAGATTGTCAGCGATCTCTTTGATTGGTATCTTCGCATCAAGCCAATCGGCCAGTTTACGACGTTCTTCAAGATTCAGGTGAGGGTAACAACGGCCCATTCATAAACTCCATGCAAGGTTCTGTTTTAATACAGAATTCGCACTTCATTTGTGAATCCACCCAAACAACATCAATAAACCGATAATGGCTGTTATGTAATTTCAAAAAAAACGCCACTCAAATCGGCTTGCGCGCATTCATTGCAGCCGTAATCGTGCCATCATCGAGGTAGTCCAGCTCACCGCCAATCGGCACACCTTGCGCAAGAGAGGTAAGGGTGACGCGGTTTTCCAGCAAGTCAGCAATGTAATGAGCGGTGGTTTGGCCATCGATGGTGGCGTTGAGCGCGAGGATGACCTCGGTGATGTGTTCGCTGGTAACGCGATCAATCAGGCGGGGGATGCGCAGCTCATCGGGGCCGATTGCGTCCAGCGCAGATAGCGTTCCACCAAGCACATGATAGCGGCCTTTGAACACGCCTGAACGTTCCATCGCCCATAGGTCAGAGACGTCTTCAACCACACAAAGAATACCATTCGCGCGTTTCTCGCTTTCGCAAATGTCGCAGATATCAGCCGTGCCCACATTGCCACAATTGAGACATTCGCGCGCTGTCGCAGCCACGGTTTGCAAGCTGTCAGCAAGGGGTGTGAGCAAGAGCGAGCGTTTGCGGATCAAATGCAACACCGCACGGCGCGCAGAACGGGGCCCAAGCCCCGGGAGCTTGGCCATCATTTCGATGAGCGCGTCGATGTCTTTGGTGCTACTCAATCGTTGCTCCTAGTTGCCAGCTGCGGGAGCCTCCGGCGGGAGTTTATTTGGCAGGATGAAGCGATTAGAACGGCAGCTTCATATCTGCGGGAAGACCCAAACCTTCGGTCAGTTTGCCCATCTCGGAGGCAGATTTTTCCGACGCTTTTTGCTGTGCTTCTTTGATCGCTGCAAGGATCAGGTCTTCGACGATTTCTTTTTCATCGCCGTTGAAGATGGAGGGATCAATGTCGAGGCCGATGAGTTCACCCTTGGCAGTTGCCGTCGCTTTCACAAGGCCCGCACCACTTTCGCCAACAACGGTCATGCTTGCCAAGTCTTCCTGCAATTGACCCATCTGGTCCTGCATTTCCTTGGCTTTTTTCATCATACCCGCCATATCGCCGAGCTGGCCTAGTCCTTTGAACATCTTTGTTCTCCTGTGAAAGCTTTGGACCTAGATAAGGGGCTGCGTGCTTTGGGGCAAGGAAGGTTTAGCGGCGACGGTAAATGATCGTGAGCGCAAGTGTGGCGGCGCAGATGAATGTGCCGAGGATCAGATACGTAAGCGAGGAACCGATGCAGCCAACTTCTTGAGTGGTGAAGAGCGGATCAAAAAGTAGCTCATCGAAGAAAATGTGAAACGCCCAAGCCGCCGACAAAAAGAAAAGCAAAACACTGAACCAAAGTTTGCGAAGCCCTGGCGCGATGAGAACGCCGTAGCCGAGGATCAAACTTGGAGTTGTCAGTGCAAGCGTCAGCGTCTCTTGCAAACCTGTCACTTTCTCGCCGTCCCAAGCGGGGCGTAAAACAGCGCAAGCGTAACCGAAAAGCGCATCTGTTTAGAGACTATGCCGCGTTTAGTCTTCCTCGAAGGGGTCCCACTCGTCTTCCACCTCGGGAAGCGCTTCGACCATAGCCTCTTGCGCGATCTCCGCGGGGGTTTTGATGTCGATGATGCGCGCGCTTGGGAAAGCCTCGAAGACGGCTTGTAAGAGCGGATGAGATGCCGCTTCCTCTTTCAGCGCTATGTCCGCCGCATCGCGTTTCTCGGCAATCGTTTCGCGACCACCTTGGTTCACAAGCGTGACAGCCCAGCGGTTGCCGGTCCAAAGCTGTAGTTTCCGGCCCAAGCGCTGGGCGAGGTCATTCGGCGCTTTCGGGTGTGCGACAAACTCAATGCGGCCGGGTTGGTAATTGGCGAGCCTGATGCCACCTTCCACATCGACCAAGAGCTTCACATCGCGATTGGCGCGGATGAGTTCGACGACATGATCGAATGTAGGGAAGCGCTCGAGCGCGTCCGCATCAAGCTGTTGGGCAGTCGCGGCACCACCAGAGGAACCGCCAGATGTGGTCATACGAGACTGCGCGTTTGCGACAGAAGTTGCACCCGCACTTACCCCGCCACCGTTTCCACCGCCACCACCAGAGGGAGGAGGGGGTGGTGTGTCTTGTAGCTTGCGGATCAGCTCTTCTGGGCTGGGAAGTTCGGCCACATGTGTAAGACGTATGATCGCCATTTCAGCGGCCATCATGGAGTTGGGCGCACTTGCGACTTCGTCCAAAGCTTTGAGTAGCATTTGCCACATCCGCGTCATCGCGCGCATGGGAAGATCGCTTGCCATTTGCAAACCGCGTGCGCGCTCATCAGGGCTGACGGTTGGATCATCTGCCGCATCAGGCGTGATTTTGACGACGCTGATCCAGTGGGTGATTTCCGCGAGATCGCGCAGCACTGCCATAGGGTCAGCGCCAGCGGCATATTGCGCGCCAAGTTCGGTCAAAGCCGCCGCCGCATCGCCACGCATAATCATTTGATAAAGGTCGAGCACACGACCACGATCCGCAAGACCCAGCATCGCGCGCACTTGTTCAACCGTGGTTTCGCCAGCGCCGTGACTGATCGCTTGATCCAAGAGAGACGTCGCATCACGCGCAGAGCCTTCAGCGGCGCGGGTAATTAGCGCCAACGCGTCCTCAGCAATTTCAGCATGCTCGCCAGCGGCGATGCGTTGAAGCATGCCGATCATATCCTCAGGCTCAATCCGACGCAGATCGAAACGCTGGCAACGCGAAAGAACCGTCACAGGCACTTTGCGAATTTCAGTCGTAGCGAAGATGAATTTGACGTGGGCGGGTGGCTCTTCCAGCGTCTTTAACAAAGCGTTGAAGGCCGACGTCGAGAGCATGTGCACTTCGTCGATAATGTAGATCTTGTAGCGCGCCGAAGCCGCACGGTAATGCACAGATTCGATAATTTCGCGGATATCGCCAACGCCCGTGCGCGAAGCGGCGTCCATTTCCATGACGTCTACATGACGCCCTTCCATAATTGCCACGCAGTTTTCGCAGACGCCACAGGGTTCCGTGGTCGGACCACCAGTTCCATCAGGACCAATGCAATTGATGCCCTTAGCGATAATTCGCGCGGTTGTGGTTTTACCTGTGCCGCGAATACCCGTCATCACAAATGCCTGCGCGATGCGGTCCGCTTCGAAGGCGTTCTTGAGCGTGCGCACCATCGCCTCTTGGCCAACAAGATCGGCAAAGGTTTCGGGGCGATATTTGCGCGCTAGGACGCGGTAGGCGGTGTCAGGCGTGTTGGTCATATGCGCTTTCGGGATTCGAACTGGTCACAGGGTAAGCGTGGGTGCGCGCGCCGTCTAGCCGATTGCGCGAAATCGGGGTAAGGATAGGGGAAGCGTTAGGAGAGTTCACATGCGTTTGCGTGGTCGGCGAGGAAGTCGCAACATTGAAAATCGCCGTCGTCAAGGCGGTGGACGTGGTGGGAAGGCGGCTCCGATTGGTGGGGTTGGCTTAATCCTGGTGCTGGCGATTGGCTATTTCGCAGAGGAAGAGCGCGCAGCAGAATTTTCTTCGCAGATTTTGGCGACGACCGAACAGGTTTGGGCGCAGATTTTTCCACGTCAGGTAGGCAAAAATTTTACACCGCGAACCTCGGTTCTTAATGCGGATGTTACGCAAAGTCCGTGTGGCGGGGCCTCTGGAGCGACGGATCCGTTTTACTGTTCTGCGGATGAAAATGCCTATCTTAAAACCGATTTCTTCGTGACTTTATCGCGCCAATTAGAGGCGAAGGGTGATTTTCCGGCGACCTATGTGATTGCCCATGAAGTCCCGCATCATGTGCAGAATCAGTTAAGGATCTTGGGGCAGGTCCACCTCGCACACCAGCAATCCAGCCAGACCGATGCGAACGCGCTGACAGAGCGTTTGGAGTTGCAAGCGGATTGTCATAGCGGTGTTTGGGCGCGCTCTCTTGAGGAGTTGCTGGAACCCAGTGACATCGAAGAGGCGCCTAACGTGGCACGGATGATTGGCGACGATCAACTACAAAAGCGCGCAGGGCGCGTGCCGCAGCCGCTTACCCATGGCATAAGCAAACAACGCGCAAGCTGGTTCGCCAAGGGCTTTTCAAGACTGACGATATCAACCAGTGCGACACATTCAGCGCGCGCCGGCTGTAACGTATGACGGATTTGGTCATTCATGCACTAGGGGTTGGTGGCGGGTCGCTCGCGATTTCGCAACTGCCTGGTTTGCAAGGTGCCTATGCTGCCGATCTCGCATTTATACGTGATTGGAAACCCTCGATTGTGGTTTCTGCCACAACGCGCGGTGAACATGCGGAGGCGCGGGTCGAGGCGCTTGGCAAAGATATTCCCGAAAGTGGTGCGCGCTGGATGCATTTGCCTATTGAGGATTACGGCACGCCCGACGCGGACTTCATGCGCACATGGCCGGACGCGCGCGACGCTATTTTGAAAGCGCTGAATGGCAAGGGGCGCGTGTTGATCCATTGCAAAGGCGGCTGCGGTCGCTCTGGCATGTTGGCGCTGCGCTTGATGGTGGAAGCGGGAGACGACGCCGTCGAGGCGCTGTTGCGTTTGCGCAAAGTGCGCCCCTGCGCCGTGGAAACCGATGCGCAATTGCGCTGGGCGGTCACAGGCTTGCTGCAAAAGGGGAATTAGGTGAGAGGTTGGACATCGACCCAAGTGGGGCTCGTTGTGGCTGCTTCCTTCCGG
>ERZ1047985.689-NODE-689-length-25318-cov-6.885168_pt1 | contig 25318 bp, 20 predicted proteins | sample MGYA00383097_ERZ1047985 | MGnify/ENA primary metagenome ERZ1047985 (study PRJEB29581, sample SAMEA5548367) | metagenome | biome: marine; feature: coastal; material: water | depth 50 m | study: Short-term variability in the microbial, nano- and picoplankton...
GACTTAGCCCAGTTAGACCCTCGATATTGGTCTGCGGACGGTTACACTCGTCGCGATCTACAGTGACCTCGTGCTGCGAAATCTCACCCGTTTCTTTGTCCTTCACAGCCATAGTCGCAGCCATTGGAACAATCTCATCCGCGAACTTGCCCGCCGCTTGCGCCGCCGCCATACGCAATTGCGAGCGCAGGCCATATTCATCCTGCGCATCGCGCGAAATTTTATAGCGCTCGGCCACATTATCCGCCGTTTCGATCATAGTCATATAGACGGCAGGCTTATGTTCTTTGATCCATGGATCATGCGATGGCACCGCGTGATTCCCCGTGAGTGAGATGCTCTCAACACCACCCGCGACCATCGGGCCCGCACCGTTTTGAATGGATTGTGCCGCCATTGCGATGGTTTGCAAACCGCTGGAACAGAACCTGTTCACAGTCGCGCCGCATACCGACACGGGCAGGCCTGCGCGCAATGCGATTTGACGCGCGATGTTGCCGCCTGTTGCGCCCTCTGGCGTGGCGCAGCCGATCAGCACATCCTCCACGCTGGCAGGATCAATTCCCGCGCGCGAAATTGCGTTTTGCACCGAATGCGCGCCCAAGGTTGCGCCATGTGTTTGGTTCAGAGAGCCGCGAAACGACTTTGCCAAACCGCTTCTAGCGGTTGATACGATCACTGCTTGTTTCATACAGTGTCTCCTTTGTTCAGATCATCGAAAGTTTTTCCAGCCGCCACGAGGCGTTCCAAAAGCTGTGCAGGCTGCCAGAAGAAATCATCCTCTTTGGCGTAGCTTTGGATATCCGCCAGAATTCCGTCCAGCCCTTGCAGGTCCGCCCATTTCAAGGGCCCACCCCAATGGCGCGGAAATCCGTAGCCAAAGAGCAGTACCATATCCACGTCCAGGGGCCGACGTGCGATGCCCTCACCAACGACTTTGGCGGCCTCATTTACCATCGCGCACATATAGCGGCGTTGGATTTCATCCTGGCTAAAGGCACGCGGCGTGATGCCAAGTTCGCGGCGTTCCGCCTCAATCAATGCCGTGACATTCACATCAGGCGTGCCACCACGTTTGCCCTTTTCGTAAACGTAATAGCCCTGCCCCGTTTTCTGACCAAAATGCCCTGCTTCACACATCTTGTCCGCATATGTGGCAACGCGTTCACGGGCATCGCGCGTCGGTGCAAGGCGCTTGCGTGTAGCCCAACCGATATCGAGGCCGGCCAAATCAGCGACCTCAAAGGGACCCATCGCAAATCCGAACGCGGTCATCGCCGTGTCGATCTCAAATGGCGACGCACCGTCCAGAACCATGTGATCAGCACAAGTGCGATACGTCTTGAGGATACGATTGCCGATGAACCCGTCACACACACCAGAGCGCACTGCAATCTTACGCATCATCTTGCCAAGCGCAAAACCAGTTGCGACAACGTCAGGCGCGGTGTCCGCCGCAACGACGATTTCGAGCAGTTTCATCACATGCGCGGGCGAGAAGAAATGAAGGCCAAGAACATCAGCCGGACGCGATGTGCTTGCGGCGATTTCATTCACATCTAAGTAGGAGGTGTTGGACGCCAAGACAGCCCCTTTTTTGCAAACGCGATCCAGCTCGGCGAAGATCGTTTTCTTCACACCCATCTCTTCAAAGGCGGCCTCGATCACAAGATCTGCATCGCCTAGCGCCTCGTAGCTATCTGAGGCGCGGAAGCGTCCCGCCATGATCGCATCGAATTTCTCGTTAGTGAGTTTGCCGCGTTTGACAGAGCCTTGCAGAATATCAGACACACGCTCTGCACCAGCCTTCGCCGCATCAGCGTCGCGCTCAATCATCGTCACATCAAGCCCTGAAAGCAGTGCGGCTACGGCGATGCCTGCACCCATGGTGCCACCGCCAATGACGCCAATCGCGCTCACTTCGCGCGGTGCGACACCTTTGAGTTCGGGCAATTTGGACACGGCACGTTCGTTAAAAAAGGCATGCACCATCCCTTCACGCTGTGGCGAATTGAGGAGCGCCATGAACAGGTTGCGCTCATGCTCCAGACCCGCGTCAATTCCTTTGTGGCACGCGCCTTCAATTGAACGAATTGCCGTTGCTGGCGCAATCTGCCCGCGCCCGCGTTTCATTGCAGCTTCATACGCAGTGTCAAAATCAACCACCTCAGGACGTGGCATTTGACCGACAGGGCGTGGACCAAGACCCGCGTCTAGAATGCGCTGCGCGTAGGCCAGTCCGATAGCTTCAACCTCGCCCTCTTCCACCTCATCAAGGATACCTAGCTCTAGCGCTTCAGGGGCGCTGACGTGACGCCCTGATGTGATCATCTCGATCGCTTTGTCAGCCCCGACGAGACGCGGTAAACGTTGTGTGCCACCCGCGCCCGGCAAAATCCCCAAGTGCACCTCAGGCAGACCAACCTTGGCCGAGGGCACAGCAATGCGGTAATGCGTTCCAAGCGCGACCTCTAGCCCGCCACCCAGCGCAGTGCCGTGAATCGCGGAAATCACTGGCAGAGGACTACGCTCGATCCGCGTACATACGCCAGGCAAGCCCGGCTCCAACAGCGGTTTGCCGAACTCCTTAATGTCCGCACCTGCAAAATAAGTTCGCCCAGCGCCGACAATCAGCACTGCTTTTGCTTCACTTTCAGCGCGTTCCAGACCCGCAATCAAACCGCTACGCACAGCATGTCCTAATGCATTCACAGGTGGATTATTCGCGCGCAAGACTGCGATATCGCCCTTCAGTTCATACTCAATTGCGTCGCTCATCGTAGGTCCTTTCGGCAAAGGTGTTCGCGTGACAGCTTGCAACACCTCGCGCCGTTCGTCACCACGTTCCAGCTCGCATGAACGTAGCGTCACGCATTCGGGCAAACCCGCTTTAACATATCTGCTTTAAGTCCGCAGCTTTGCGTTCTTATAGTGGCGCGATCAAAACGCGGCCCTCCTACAACAGAAAGCGCATCTTGCATGGATATCCGATATACTGAAAGCGGCGATATATCAGGGCTGAAACAGGTTCTTGACCAAACAAAGCTTTTCTCAAGCGACATGCTTGAGGGTATGGTCAAAGGGTTTCTTGACGGCGAAACCGATGATCTGTGGCTTACACTCGAAGTGCAGGGCGTCGCGCTTGGCTTTTGTTATGCCAATCCCGAGCAGATGACAGAAGATACGTGGAATATTTTGGCGCTTGCCGTCTCGCCCACGCTTCAAGGGAGCGGTGCGGGCACACAGCTGACTGAGCAAATGGAAGTGCAAATCGACGATCAAGGGGGCCGCATTGTGATCGTGGACACGTCCGGCACTGACGCTTTCGCAAAAACGCGCAGGTTTTATGAGAACGCCGGTTATATCGAAGAAGCGCGCATTCGCGACTTCTGGAGCAAGGGCGACGATAAGGTCACCTATTGGAAAGCGTTGAGCTAGCGATGATTTCCTACGTCACAGTCGGCGCAGATGACATTGCACGCGCGAAACGATTTTACGACGCGTTTTTGCCCGCACTTGGGTATGAGCTAAAAGAAGGACCAGAGGGACTAAGCTATGCGCTGCCCGTCGCGCCGGGCCAAACCATCCTTCTGCCGGATTTTTACGTAAAACCAACATTCAACGGTGCACCCGCATCGGCAGGCAACGGCACGATGGTCGCGTTTGAAGCGCGCAATCAAAACCAAGTACGCACCCTTCATTTAGCAGTACTCGCCGCAGGTGGGGCTGACGAAGGCCAACCCGGTTTTCGCGCTTCTTACGGGCCGCATTTCTACGTCAGTTACTTGCGTGATCCCCAAGGCAACAAAATCGCAATCTTTTCCTGCGATCCCGATGAACCCGGACGCGACGCAGTTTAACCCGCGACCATCAGACCTTCAGCCTTAAGCCTTGCATGACATTCATCCAGTGATTGCCACGCGCGTTCAATTAACGTGTCAATTTCTGATTCATTAATCACCAAAGGCGGCGAAATGATCATCCGATCGCCTACGTGGCGCATCACCAGATTGTTGGCAAAGCACCGCTCGCGGCAGATGAAACCAACGGTGCCTGTGTCGGACTTAAACGCTGCACGGCTTTCCTTGTGCGGCGTCAGAACCAGCGATCCCATCATCCCAACAAGGTTCGCTTCGCCCACAAGCGGATGCTCCAACATCGTGTCCCATTTCTGCTTGAGATAAGGGGCCGTCTGTTCACGCACGCGCGTCACGATACCCTCTTCATCAAGGATGCGCAGGTTCTCCATAGCAACGGCAGAGGCTACGGGATGACCAGAATAAGTATAGCCGTGATTGAACTCGCCCGAATTGATCACGCCTGCAATTTCATCGGAGATAATCGAACCACCAATCGGCTGATAACCAGAACTCAGGCCCTTAGCGATCGTCATAATGTCAGGGCGAATGCCCATGGTGGTCGAGCCGAACCAATTGCCAGTGCGTCCAAAGCCGCAAATCACCTCATCCGCGATCAAGAGGATTTCATACTTGTCACAAATACGCTGGATCTCGGGCCAATAGGTCGAGGGCGGTACGATAACACCGCCTGCGCCTTGCACAGGTTCTGCAATAAAGGCTGCGACGCGGTCGATCCCCATTTCCTCAATCGCTTGCTCTAACTCTTGCGCACGCATCAAACCGAATTCTTCAGGGTTCATATCACCGCCCTCTGCCCACCAATTGGGTTGGCCGATGTGATGTATATCGGGGATTGGCATTCCACCTTGCGCATGCATCCCGCTCATTCCGCCTAGGGAACCTGAGCCAACAGAAGAGCCGTGATAGGCATTGTGGCGCGAGATTATCACCTTCTTGGACGGCTTGCCTTTCATATCCCAATAGGTACGCACCATGCGGATATTGGTGTCATTCGCCTCTGATCCGGACCCTGCATAAAAGACGGTGTTCATTCCCTCTGGCGCGAGTTCTGCAATACGCTGGCTAAGAGCGATCACAGGCACATGGGTCGTCATGAAAAACGTATTGTAATACGGTAATTCGCGCATTTGACGCGCCGCAACATCAGCCAACTCTTCGCGCCCATACCCAACATTGACGCACCATAGACCCGCCATAGCATCTAGGATTTGATTGCCCTCAGAATCGCACAACATGACGCCATCAGCGCCGGTGATAACGCGCGCACCTTTGGCCGCGATCTCATCGCCCGTCGTGAAGGGGTGCATATGATGTGCAGCATCAAGGGCCTGTAGATCGGCCGTCGGCATGTGATTGGTAATCGCGTTCATCGGGGCGTTCCTTCTTTGGGCAAACGACATCTCACTGACCATATGGGTTAACTCAGTCTAATCAATCAACACAATAAAAACTTGCGACTCTTTCCAGCGCATGAAAACAATATTCCCCAGACTGCTACGCATCACAAAAGCAGCGACTAAATTTTCTTAGGGAGTTCCACTCATGAAAAAACTAATGCTCGCCAGCGCGACGCTTGCACTGATCGCAGGAAGCGCCACAGCCGAAGAAGTCCGCGTTTACAACTGGTCCGACTACATCGACGAAGCGCTCTTGGAGAAGTTCGAAGCCGACACAGGCATAAAACTGATCTATGATGTGTTCGACAGCAACGAATTGCTTGAGACAAAGATGCTCGCGGGCGGTTCCGGCTATGATGTCGTCGTCCCTTCTGGCACATTCTTGCAGCGCCAGATCACCGCGGGTGCGTTCCAGAAGCTCGACATGTCCAAACTGCCAAACATGGGCAACATGTGGGACGTCGTGTCCTCGCGCACAGAGCAGTATGATCCCGACAACGCATACTCCATCAACTACATGTGGGGCACGACTGGTATCGGCGTGAATCTCGGTAAAGTGAAAGAAGCGCTCGGCGACGATGCACCTATCGATTCACTCGAACTGGTTCTGAACCCTGACAATATGGCGAAACTGGCCGAGTGCGGCGTTCATATGCTGGACGCGCCTGCGGAAATGATCCCAATGACGCTGAAGTTCCTCAGCGAAGACCCAGACAGCCACGACCCCGATGTGATTGCCAAAGCAGAACCGGTTCTGACCGCTGTGCGCCCGCACATCCAGAAGTTCCACAGCTCTGAGTATATCAACGCACTTGCCAACGGCGATATCTGCGTGGCCATCGGTTGGTCTGGTGACATCCTGCAAGCGCGTGATCGTGCAGCGGAAGCTGAAAACGGCGTCGAAATCGCATACCATGCCGCCAAAGAGGGCGCGCAAATGTGGTTCGATCAGATGGCAATTCCTGCGGACGCTCCAAACCCAGATGCTGCGCACACGTTCCTGAACTTCATCATGGACGCGCAGAACATGGCCGATGCGTCGAACTACGTTTACTACGCAAACGGCAACCTCGCGTCCCAGCCTTTGCTTGAAGAAGACGTGATCGGCGATCCTGCGATCTACCCTGATGCAGCTACACTTGAGAACTTGTTCACCACAACGCCTTACCCACCAAAAGTGCAGCGCGTCGTCACGCGTATGTGGACCAAGATCAAGTCTGGTACCTAAGCCAACAAACGCCCTCGCGCTCTAGATGACGCGGGGGCTTTTCTATCTGCGGAGATCACCCTAATGGCGCAAGAAGCTTTATTTGAACCTTGGAACGATCCCAACGAGCCCCCTCTGATACAATTCAAGAACGTCACCAAAAAATTTGGCGATTTCACGGCCATCGACGATCTTACACAAGACATTTACGCCAAAGAGTTCTTCGCCCTGCTCGGCCCGTCCGGCTGTGGCAAAACCACGATGATGCGCATGCTGGGTGGATTTGAAACGCCTACGTCTGGCACAATCCTGATCGCAGGTCAGGACATGAACAATGTCCCCCCCAACAAACGAGCTGTGAACATGATGTTCCAAAGCTACGCATTGTTTCCGCACCTCTCGATCTATGAAAACATCGCCTTCGGGTTACGCCGCACCGACATGGCCAAAGGCGCGATTGATGCACGCGTGCACGAAATGCTCAAACTTACGCGTTTGGAAAAATTCGCCCAGCGCAAACCGCATCAAATCTCTGGCGGTCAACGCCAACGCGTCGCCCTTGCGCGCTCCCTCGCTAAAGCGCCCAAGCTGCTCTTGCTTGATGAACCACTAGGCGCATTGGACAAAAAACTGCGTCAGGACACGCAGTTCGAGCTGATGGATATCCAAGAAAAAACCGGCACGACCTTTGTGATCGTCACGCATGATCAGGAGGAAGCGATGACCGTTGCCTCCCGCGTCGCTGTGATGGACGAGGGCCGCATCATCCAAGTCGCGACCCCCGATGTGATCTATGAGGCACCAAATTCCACATACGTCGCGGATTTCATTGGCGATGTGAACCTGATCAAGGGCACGGTTGAACTGCGCATTTCAAGCGCGCCTGTAAAAGACCCCGAAACAGAGGTAGTCGCTGAAGACATCATCGACGACACCCCAAATCCACAGCCAAACAAACTGGGCGAATGGATACACGATACGCTTCTCTCGCCCATTATTGGAGAACGCATCGAGCCGATCAAACGCCTCCCTCCGCCCAGCACGGCTGAGTTGGCCGCCTCGCAAGAGAAGATGCAAACTGCCCAAGACGGCGGCCTTTTGCTCAATTGGTCTGACAAGAACCCCACGATTATTGTAAGCAATGGAGATGAGACGAAAGACGGCGCAACGCTCACATTTGCGATCCGTCCCGAGAAGCTCAATATCTCTAAAACCAAACCCGACGCGCCCAATTCGCTACAAGGTAAAGTCATCGATATCGCTTATCTCGGAAATGTGTCGACTTACTATGTCGAACTCATTGGTGGGCAAATGATTAAAGCGCAGATGGCCAACGCTCGTCGCCTCGCGCGCCGCGATATCACGTGGGAAGACGACGTTTGGGTTAGCTTCACAGACACCGCTGGTGTCTTGCTGGAGCACTAAGATGCGCCGTTTTTCCCTCATCGCTGTGCCGTATATTTGGCTCCTCGCGTTATTTCTCATCCCTTTCCTAATTGTCCTCAAGATCTCGCTCAGCGACGCCGCTCTAGCGATCCCACCTTACACACCACAACTCGATTTTGCGGGCGGCTGGGATGCGGTCAAAACCTTCTTCGCTGATCTCGACTTCGAGAACTTCGAGTTCCTCACGACTGATGATCTCTATTGGAAAGCTTACCTGTCCAGCCTCAAAATCGCGCTCATCTCAACGGGTTTCACACTGCTCATCGGCTACCCCATCGCCTATTCCATGGCACGCGCAGCCCCTGAATGGCGTCCAACATTGCTGATGCTGGTAGTCCTGCCGTTCTGGACAAGCTTCCTGATCCGCGTCTACGCATGGATGGGCATCCTCTCCAACGAAGGCTTGCTCAACCAGTTCCTACTTTGGAGCGGCCTTATCTCCGAACCTCTAACGATCCTCAACACCAACGCAGCCGTCTACATCGGCATCGTTTACACATACCTACCTTTCATGATCCTGCCGATCTATTCAGCGCTGGAAAAGATGGACGACAGCTTGCTCGAAGCCGCGGAAGACCTCGGCTGCTCGCGCACATCCGCCTTCTGGCTGGTGACTATCCCACTTAGCAAAACAGGCATCATTGCGGGCTGTTTCCTTGTCTTCATCCCGACGCTGGGCGAGTTCGTTATCCCGTCGCTCTTGGGTGGTTCACAAACCCTGATGATCGGCAAGGTCCTCTGGGAAGAATTCTTCAACAACCGTGACTGGCCCGTGGCCTCCGCCGTGGCCATCATCCTGTTGTTGATCCTCATCATTCCAATCATTCTGTTTCAACGTAACGAGCAGAAGCAACGGGAAGCTGAGGACCAATGAGCAATTCACCTGTCTTCCTATTTCCAAAAATATCCCGGGGGTGCGGGGGCAGCGCCCCCGCTTGGATCGGATGCTTTAGCATTCGACCAAAAAAGGAGAGACAAGCATGAAGCGCTTCTCATGGTTTAACGCCACCGCCCTGACGCTCGGCTTCGCGTTTCTCTACCTTCCCATGGTGATCCTCGTGATCTATTCGTTCAACGAGAGTAAACTCGTGACCGTCTGGGCGGGATTTTCCACCAAGTGGTACGGCGAACTCCTCCAGAATGAAGCGTTCCTCAACGCAGCTTGGGTCACCATCAAAGTCGCTGTCTTCTCCTCCACACTCGCCACCATCCTCGGCACAATGGCCGCCTATGTCCTAGTGCGCGCGAACCGGTTCACAGGACGCACGCTCTTCTCAGGCATGATCTATGCACCGCTGGTCATGCCAGAAGTCATCACAGGTCTCTCACTCCTTCTGCTGTTCATCGGCATAGGTCTAGACCGCGGCGTACTCACCATCGTGCTCGCCCACACCACATTCGCGATGTGCTACGTCTCTGTTGTTGTCTCCTCCCGCCTCGTCTCTTTTGACCGTTCGCTCGAAGAAGCGGCACTCGACCTTGGCTGTTCCTCTTGGCAAGCATTCCGCCTTGTCACACTCCCCATCATCGCGCCTGCAGTCATTTCCGGCTGGCTCCTCGCCTTCACACTCTCACTCGATGATCTGGTCATCGCCAGCTTCACAGCGGGCCCGTCCGCGACAACACTCCCAATCAAAATTTTTTCTGCCGTGCGCCTTGGTGTCAGCCCTGAAATCAACGCGCTCTCCACAATCATGATCGCCATTGTCACCATTGGCGTGATTGGCGCATCGCTCATCTCCAAACAAGCGAGCCTGAAACAACAACGCGATGAACAAGCCGCCGCACGCGGATGAAACGCATTTACGAACCACGCGCCTATGGCCCTGAACCCATTAAACATGGCTTTTGGCAAACGACGATAGAATCGCTCGATCAGCCCGCTCTTCAAGGCACGCATCAAACAGACGTCGCTATCATTGGTGGCGGTTTCACAGGTCTCAACGCGGCGCTGCATCTGGCAGAGGACGGTGTTGACGTCACATTACTAGACGCGGAAACTATTGGTTGGGGCGCATCAGGTCGCAATGGCGGGTTTTGTTGTCTGGGCGGTGGTATCCTTGACGACAAACAGATCGACAAGGTTCACGGACGCGACGCACGTCGTGATTGGCGTACCGCAGAAAAGGACGCAATCGCGCACGTTGCCTCCCTACTTGAGCGTTTCAAGATCGACGCTGATACGCACTCTAACGGCGAAACACTGCTCGCACACAAACCCAAGTGCATCACAACACTCGAACATCACGCGCAAGAGGTGACGGAAAACTACGGGGTTGAGCCGATCCTTATCCCACAAAGCGAACTCGCAAATCTTGGATTATCCGGTCCATTTCATGGCGCTTTGACCATCCCGATTGGCTTTGGCCTGAACCCCCTGAAATACGCGCTGGGAATTGCACGGGCCGCGATCAACGCTGGCGCACGATTATATGCCTACTCCCCCGTCACACGTGTCGAGCAAGGCGCGCGATTCACGCTACACACCCCTCAGGGAAAGCTCACTGCCAAACGTTTGATAATCGCCACCAACGGGTATTCGTCCGAGGACATTCCAGACTGGCTCGCCGCGCGCTATTTGCCGGTGCAATCGAGCGTTCTTGTCACCCGCCCATTAAGCGACAATGAACTGAACGCGGCCGGATGGACCTCTGATCAAATGGCTTTCGATAGCCGTAATCTCCTGCATTATTTCCGCCTCATGCCAGATCGTCGCTTCCTCTTTGGCATGCGCGGCGGAATCTTTGCCAACAAACGCGCTGATGCGAAAATCAAACGGCTCATCCGCGCGGACTTTGAGGATATGTTCTCGGCTTGGAAACACGTAGACGCGCCGCATCTGTGGTCCGGCCTCGTCTGCATGAACGCCAAAGGCGCGCCCTTTACCGGGCAGATCCCAGAGATGCCCGGTGCGTTTGCTTCGCTGAGTTATCATGGCAACGGCGTCGCGATGGCCAGCTATTGCGGCACGCTTCTGGCGGATCTGGTGCAAGACAAACCACCGCGCTACCCCTATCCTGACGTCCTAAAAAGCATACCAGCAAGAATCCCGCTAGGGTCAAAACGCCGATGGCTCTTACCGCCTATCTATACCGGAATGGGCATAGTAGATCGCTGATCGATTCATCTTGCCAAATCCCGCCCTTAGCCTTGCGGTGTCAACGTCGGCCGCGCTTTGCCACGCTTTAATCCCAACGCGCGTTCGCGCCATATGATCAGAAGCCCAGAGAGGATCACAATCGCAGATCCAAGCAACATTTGCGGCGTGGGTACGTCTGCGAAGAACACATAGCCAATTATCATCGCAAACAGGATCGAAGCGTAATCAAACGGCGCGATCACAGCGGCGTCTGCAAAACGGTAGGCCGAGGTGATGAAAATCTGCGCAACCCCGCCGATCAACCCTGCGCAAATTAGCATTGCAATCGCCCCTGCGTCAGGCATGGTCCAACCAAAGGGTAGCGTTAAAAGCGACAGAAGCGTCGTCGTCATCGAAAAGTAGAACACGATTGCCGCGGTCTGCTCCGTCTGCGCCAAACGTCTGATGTGGATCTGTGCCAACGCGCGAAACATCGCGGAGGCCAGCACCAAGATCACCCCGATTTGCGCAGAACTTTCCATAGCACCGCCTGAGGAGATCGAAAGGCGCGGTGCCAAGATCACTACCACACCGACCAAGCCCAAAAGAACCGCCGACATCCGATAAACGCGCAGGCGTTCGCCCAAGATCAATGCTGCAAAAATCACCGTCATTAGCGGCGCGGCAAAGCCGATGGCCGTCACGTCCGGCAAAGGCAGATAGGCGAGCGAGGAAAAGCCAAAGCCCATGCCGCACACGCCAATCAAGCCACGCCACACGTGGCCCATCGGACGTGACGTTCGCAATCCTGTGCGCAAATCATGACGCCACATCAACCACCCAAGGATTACAGGCAATGCAAAGAAGGATCGAAAGAACATCGCCTGACCCGTCGGCACGTCCTCTGTCGTCGCTTTGATCAGCGCAGACATGACAACAAAAAGAACGACGGATGCGAGTTTAAGCGCGATGCCAGTGAATGAGGACATACCCCATCGCTATACCAGCATCGCACATGTTGAAAGGGTTACTCTGCCGCGCGTCGTGGCAACACCCAATCAGGGCGGATAAAGTGGCAGGTATACCCATTTGGCACCCGCTCTAGATAATCCTGATGCTCTGGTTCCGCTTCCCAGAAATCACTGACTTTCTCCAGCTCTGTGACGACCTTACCGGGCCAAAGACCAGAGGCATCGACATCCGCAATCGTATCCAATGCAACGTCTTTCTGCGCTTCGTCGACATAATAGATGGCGGAGCGATAGCTTAACCCGCGATCATTGCCCTGACGGTTTGGCGTGGTGGGGTCATGGATCTGAAAAAAGAACTCCAAAAGCGCGCGATAAGTAATGCGCGCAGGATCGAAGATGATCTCAATCCCCTCCGCATGTGTGCCATGATTACGATAAGTCGCGTTTGGCACATCGCCGCCCGTATAGCCCACGCACGTGGAAATCACCCCATCCATCTTGCGGATCAGATCTTCCATTCCCCAGAAACATCCGCCTGCTAAAACTGCGCGTTCATTCATTCAATATCCTCCACTTGATCCAAATATTTGCTGTAACCTTCGCCCTCCATCTCGTCCTTATGAACGAAGCGCAATGAGGCGGAGTTGATACAATAGCGCAGGCCACCACGATCTACGGGCCCATCATTAAAGACATGCCCCAAATGACTATCACCATGGCTAGAGCGCACTTCTGTACGGATCATCCCATGCGTTGTGTCGCGCACCTCGTTGACGAACTCATGCACCAACGGCTTGGTAAAAGAGGGCCAGCCGCACCCGCTCTCGTATTTGTCGGAAGAGGCAAACAGTGGCTCGCCGGATACGATATCCACGTAAATCCCCGGCTCCTTATTGCCAAGGTACTTCCCTGTGCCGGGCCGCTCCGTCCCGCTTTCTTGTGTGACGCGATACTCTTCGGGGTTCAGCGTTGCGACTACATCCATATCTTTGTGATACTCGGCCATGGCTTTCTCCTACTATGCTTGTTCCTATTAAATGGGGCGTTGGCGTAAAAATCAAAGCAAGATTTCAATCCGCGCGCGGCGCCGTGAGCGATTGAAACATGACATTGATACTACCGCGCACGCTGCTTATCTCTCAAGTGTCAGCTTGCGATCCTTGGACGCCCCGATGCTTCCACTGAAATCACCGCTTCAATAAACACATCCCGCGCTTCTGCCTGTGCTGTTGTGACATCGCGATGCGCATGCACATGAATGTCCTCAGCACCAGACCCTTGCGCATCCGCCAAAGCTTGTGCGCGTAAATGGTCCTCTAGCGCGTTCAACGCCAGCTCACCGTCAGCGTAGTCCTCCGGCCCGCTTTCAAAATGCGCGCGATAACGACCTTCGCTTGGCGCAGTCACTATGCCTTGCCTGCGCATCGTCACGCGGCCAACAACGGCCCCGATCGCATTCGCAACACCGCCATGTTCAGGCAAGATTGCCTCGCATCCCAGACGCGCACCAACCGCAGGATAGTAGCTCATCGCAGAGGCCCCAAGCCCAACAATCGGCAGGTTCAAACCAGCATCTATGCGCAGCAAACCACGATGCTGATCCATTCCCATGCGCATCAATGTATGTTGAGCCAGATCGCTGGGAGAGTGGGTGAACTCTTCGTTTTCTTCTGAAAAAGCGGTCTCTAACAAGGCTAAAACAGTTTGCTCCGTCAGTTGATCAATGACGATCTGCGCCATCACATCCGCCACAGGTGCCAGCATATCACCAGCACCCGTGCGCCGACGCCCCATCAAGCAGAGCGCCTTCTTGGCAGCCTCAACATCCCAAACTTCGATGCGCCCTAAAGCATGGCTCGCATCGCTTGGCGTCAATGCTGCGATCTGCACTAGCCCGCGTTCGACAAGGCGCTTCAACGCTTGCGCCTCGATGCGGTTTTTCAGGGCATGTCCCATCGGCAAGACATTGGTGCCAATCCGCTCCAGCAATGCAGTTTCCCGCGCGCCCAAACCGTCAACACTCAATCCTTTCACGACTCGCACGAACCGCCCATCATGCTCTCCCGGCACAGTGCTGCGCATTTGCGCATCAAGGGCAGCGTGCACCACGTCAGGCGCATCAAGCGCGATCAGGGAAACAGGCACAACGCGCCTTGGCCCCAGCGTGACACCGCCCTTCAAACCAGAACCGATGAAATGCACTTCACTATCACCACCTAGCCCATGCGTGCGCATGGCAACAGCCTCGACCATCGTGCGATATGGCCCCACTTGCGCCCCCATCGGATCAATCGCAGGCCGCCCGTCTCGCAGCACGGCGATGTCCGTCGTTGTGCCTCCAATATCCGACACCAACGCATGATCCGCTCCCGTTAACCAACGCGCGCCGACGATGGACGCAGCAGGCCCGCTGAGGATCGTTTCAATGGGACGCTCACGCGCCATATCAGACCCTATTAAGGCCCCATCGCCACGTACGACCATCAAAGGTGCATCAATGCCAAACCGCTTCAACGTTGCTTGCGCTGAGCCAATCAGCCCGTCGATCATCCCAATCAAACGCGCATTCAAAAGCGCCGTCATCGCCCGCTTGGGCCCGTTTAACTTAGCGGAGAGCTGATGCGACGCACTCACAGGCACGCCTAGAAATTCCGAAACAAGCGACATCGCGGCCAACTCATGCGCGGGATTGCGCGTAGCAAATTGTGCAGCGACAGCAACGGCTGATACATCTGAATGTGTCTCTAAAAAGCGCTTTAGTGCATCTTTACCAAGCGGCGCAGCCTCGCCTCCCGCGTGATTATGCCCCCCTTCAAGGATCAGCACAGGATCGCCTTTCAAAGCATCACGCAGACCATGCGTATCAAGATCGCGCTCTTTGAAGCCAATATAGATCAACGCCACGCGCCCGCCCTGACCCTCGACCAAAGCATTCGTTGCCAAAGTCGTAGACAGCGACGCCATTGCGACGTCACTCGGGTCAACGCCACTCTCGCTCAAAACCGCTTCAATCGCGCCGCCAATCCCAAGCGATAGATCGTGCTTCGTCGTCAGCGATTTAGCCGAGGCCACAACATCACGCTCGTCGCGCAACAGCACAGCATCCGTATACGTGCCACCAGTATCCACACCCAGCAAAAGCGCCATGACTGCCTCCCAAATTCACATCTGCCATACCAGCAAAACGCGACACGTCCCGCCTGTTTGCGCCGCCTTAAGCTTCATATTTCAAAATAAACTTCCCGCGGAGCGTCATACACTCTCAAGCAAGCCGCGCACTTGCCCAACGCGCCGCATCTGCAACCGCGTCATCAGGATCATCGACCAGTGCGGCGGCCACCTCTTTAAGTTCAGGCCTACCAGAATTGCCAATCGCATAGAGCACATTACGCACGAACCGGTCCCGCCCGATCCGCTTGAGCGGCGAGCCAGAAAACAACATCCGAAACGACGCATCATCCAGTGCCGCGAGCTCCGCGAGACGCGGCGCTTTCAACTCTTCTCGAGCCGCATAGCGCAACTCGCGCGCGTCAACCGCGAACTTATTCCAAGGGCAGACCGCCAAGCAATCGTCACACCCGTAAATCCGGTTGCCCATCAACGCGCGCAACTCTTCGTCTACAGGACCCTTATGCTCAATCGTCAGATAGGAGATGCACCGTCGCGCATCCAACTGATAGGGCGCAGGGAAGGCCTTGGTCGGACAAACATCCAAACACGAAGAACAGGACCCGCAATAATCAACCTCTGCTTCATCCGAAGGCAGCTCCAAAGTCGTAAAAACAGACCCTAAAAAGAACCAATTGCCCATTTTCCGGCTCACAAGGTTCGTGTGTTTGCCTTGCCATCCAAGACCCGCAGCGGCACCCAAAGGTTTCTCTGGCACAGGTGCGGTGTCCACGAACACTTTCACCTCTCCACCGCTTTCAGCAATCAACCAACGCGCCAAACGCTTCAGTCGCTTTTTCACCAGATCATGATAATCTTTATTCTGCGCATAGACCGAAATCGCACCGAGATCAGGGTGCCGCAAAATCTCTAAAGGATCATGGTCTGGTGTATAACTTTCACCTAGCATTATCACCGACCGCGCATCCGGCCAAAGTGCCGCCGGATTGCTGCGCCATTGCACACGCTCTGCCATCCAGCCCATTTGGCCGTGACGCTCTTTTTCTAGGAACGTGTTCAGCCGTTCGGGAACCTGCGGCACGTCCCAAGGGCGACAAATACGACAGGCGTCAAACCCGATCTCATGCGCCTCTGCGACGAGCCTGGTTTTAAGATCAGAAATCAAGATCGTTGTAGTGCGCAGACGGCGGGAAACCGGGTACCTGATCGGACAAAATGGACCGGAACGCAGGGCGCGATTTAATCTTCGCGTACCAATCTTTCACAGTCTCGGATCGCGACCAATCCACATCAGAACTATAATCAAGCGAAGACAAATGCGCAGCCGCCGCAAAATCTGCAATCGACATAGCATCCCCCGCAAGCCAGCGACGATGATCCAACAGCCACGCCATATAATCAAGGTGATATTTGATCGTGCGAGCACCCTCTTTCACATTCTTACTGTCAGGGTAGCCCTGCTTCATCAGCTTCTTATTCACCCGCTCGTAGAGCAATTTGGACGTGACTTCCTGATGAAATTTATCATCAAACCACGCCACCAAACGCCGCACTTCGTAGCGCCCTTCCGCACTGCTTGGCATAAGCGGTGGTGTGGGGTTCTTCTCTTCAAGGTACTCGCAAATCGCCATACTATCGGGCATCGTGCGACCATTCATCTTGAGGATCGGCACCTTGCCAGCAGGATTGCGGCGCATGAAATCGGGATCGGCCTCCCAATAGCGTTCTTCGACCAGCTCAACATCAATCTTCTTTTCAGCAAGCACCAGACGGACCTTGCGACAAAAAGGAGAGAGCGGAACGTGATACAGACGGGCCATAGGGACTAAAGCTAACTCAAAATTACATGCGTCTCTGAATGCCCCGCATTGCGTCCAAGTTCAATCCTGAAAACAAGCCGCTCGCCCGTCGCGGCGGATCGTAGCTGCACCATCAATGATCTGGCGGGTGCGTTTGCGCACATAGTTTGACGGTCGCGACGCGCTACGCTTTTTAGGGGAGGGCAAGATAGCCGCCAAGCGCGCGGCTTGCGTTGCGCTTAGATTTTCGGGACCGACGCCAAAGTAGTGACGCGACGCGGCCTCCACGCCAAAGACACCGTCGTCAAATTCGGCGATGTTCAGGTAGACTTCAAGAATACGCTCTTTCGTCCAGATCAGTTCCACGATGGGCGTCATCGCTGCTTCCAGCGCTTTGCGCACATAGCTACGACCATGCCAAAGGTAGACGTTCTTGACGACCTGTTGACTTAGCGTCGACGCACCCCGCGTACCGCCAGAATCCACCGCAGCACGGATCGCGGTCATGTCAAACCCCCAGTGCTGGCAATAATTCGCGTCCTCGGCAGCAACCACAGAGCGGGCCATAACGGGTGCAATGTCTTCTATGTCCACCCATTCATGATCGACCTCCGCACCGATACGCAGCTCTTCACTTCGCATGTAGGGTGTCTTGTTAGGGTTTGCCCAAACATAGAGACAGATCCACGAAAGCATCGCAGCAACAATCAATAGAGTGACGCGCACCGCCCAACGCCGCACAAACATCCGACCTGCCGTGATCCGCGCTGCAAGGGGGCGTTTCACTTTAGACTTGGACGTTTTCTTAGCGGTCGTTGTTTTCTTTGCTGTGCGTGCCATAAGAAACTGTTTATCGCGTGCGCTACAAATGCAAAACGCCCGAAGCAGAACCTCGGGCGTTTTTATCAATTCAGTTGCGCTTACTCCGCAGGGACAGCCGTTTCCTCAATGCCAAGCGGATGTGGGAGCTTGTTGAGCATCTCAATCGGGCAGATTTGAACGAAGTTCTTCACTTCCAAATCCCAATGCTGGAGCAGCTCTTCCGCTTTCTGGCTGCCTGTTTCAGCAAAATGACGCTCGACAAGCATCTTCAACTGGCGCTCCCAATGCGGTTGTGTGAGCGCGCATGTGACCAGAGTTTCGTGGTTCATCAGTGTTTGCGCAACGCCTTCTGGGTCGTACAAATACGCCATGCCGCCCGTCATACCCGCGCCAAAGTTCGCGCCAATTGAGCCAAGGATAACAGCAACACCACCGGTCATATACTCACAACCGTTTGAGCCACATCCCTCGATCACCACACTTGCGCCAGAGTTACGCACGCCAAACCGTTCGCCCGCACGACCAGCGGCAAATAGGAAGCCGTCCGTCGCACCATAAAGCACTGTATTGCCGATGATCGTATTGTCAGAGGCCGTAAGCGGGCTTGCCATAGGTGGGCGCACAACGATTGTACCACCAGAGAGGCCCTTACCGACGTAATCATTCGCGTCACCACTGACTTCCAGCTTTAGACCTGGAGCCGCGAACGCGCCAAGAGATTGACCCGCAGAACCTTTCAAATGCACCAACAAATGATCTGGTTGCAGTGTGTTGCGCATACCGAATTTTTTGACGATATGGCTGGAGACGCGCGTGCCAACCGTGCGATGCGTGTTCTGAATCGCATAGCTTAGCTGCATTTTTTCACCGTCTTCCAAGAAGCGCGCAGCGTCGCGCACGATCTCGGCGTCGAGTGTGTCAGGCACTTCTGTCCGGCCACGAGAGCGGTCATAGTTGATGCTTTCCGCCCCATCGACAGTGATCAACAACGGATTGAGATCAAGATCATCCAAGTGTGCAGAGCCACGCGAGACTTGGTGAAGCAGATCAGCACGACCAATCACGTCATCAAGCGATTTCGCACCGATAGAGGCGAGAACTTCGCGTACTTCCTGCGCGTAGAAGGTAATCAAGTTGACGACCTTATCTGCATTGCCAGTGAACTTGTCACGCAGTGCTTCGTCCTGTGTACACACACCAACAGGGCACGTGTTGGACTGGCACTGACGTACCATAATGCAGCCCATCGCAATCAGCGCAGCGGTGCCGATGCCGTATTCCTCAGCACCAAGCATCGCGGCCATGACAATGTCACGACCTGTGCGCAAACCACCGTCCGTGCGTAGCGTCACGCGTTCACGCAGATTGTTCATTGCAAGCACTTGGTGCGCTTCGGTCAGACCCATTTCCCAAGGCAGACCCGCGTACTTGATCGAGGTCGCAGGGGACGCACCTGTGCCGCCATTATGCCCTGAAATCAGGATCACATCAGCTTTTGCTTTGGCGACACCAGCAGCAATCGTACCAACGCCAGAGGAGGCAACCAACTTGACCGTCACTTTGCAACGCGGATTGATCTGCTTGAGATCGTAAATCAACTGCGCAAGGTCTTCGATAGAATAGATATCGTGGTGCGGAGGTGGTGAAATCAACGTCACGCCTTTGGTTGAGTGACGCAAACGAGCGATCAGGTCGGTGACCTTCATGCCCGGAAGTTGGCCACCCTCACCGGGCTTGGCGCCCTGCGCGACTTTGATTTCCAGCTCTTCACATTGGTTCAGATATTCAGCGGTCACACCGAAACGACCCGACGCCACTTGCTTGATCTTCGCAGACGGATTATCGCCATTCGGCTCTGGCACGAAGTGTGCGGGATCTTCGCCACCCTCACCACTGTCAGAGCGCGCACCAATGCGGTTCATCGCGACGTTAAGCGTCTTATGCGCCTCCGGGCTAAGCGCACCCAAAGACATGCCCGGCGTCACGAAACGCTTGCGGATCGCAGTGACACTCTCCACTTCATCCACGTTGATCGCTTCACCCATAGGCTTGATCGCCAGTAAGTCGCGCAAGTTGATTGGCGGATTGCTCTGCATCTTTGCGCTATAGTTCTTCCACATCTGGAATGAGCCGGTGTTACACGCAGTCTGCATCATATGCATGGACTGCGCTTCCCACGCGTGGGTTTCGCCAGATTTGCGCGCTTTGTAGAAACCACCAATCGGTAGTACATCGCGGCCACCCTGCCAGCCAAGACCGTGAATTTCTTCCGCTTTGAACTGGATGCCAGAGACACCAATCCCGCTGATGCGTGATGTCATACCCGGGAAGAATTCAGCGCACATCGCACGAGACAGACCGACGGCTTCAAAGTTCAAACCACCGCGATAGGAGGACACGACAGAGATGCCCATCTTTGCCATGATCTTAAGCAAGCCCTGATCAATCGCCTCGCGGTAGCGAGCGATGGCTTCGGTCAACGTGCAATCCAAGAGGTCACGTTCAATGCGATCTGCCAGCGAATCTTCCGCAAGGTAGGCGTTCACAACCGTTGCACCACTGCCGATCAAAACCGCAAAGTAATGCGGATCGATACACTCAGCCGAGCGCACGTTAAGTGAACAGAAGGTCCGCAACCCTTTACGTGTCAAATGACTGTGCACAGCGGAGGTCGCGAGGATCATCGGCATGCCAATTTTGTCTTCGCCCTGCGCTTGATCTGTCAAAACGATGTGGCCCGCACCAGAGCGCACAGCATCTTCCGCCTCAGCACGAATACGTGCGAGACCGTCCTGAAGAGCATTTGCGCCACGCTCGAACGTGCAATCAATCGTGACAAGATCTGCGTTGAAATTACGCGTCAGCTCATCCCATTGCGCGTTGCCAACAAAAGGACTGTCGAGCACGAGAATTTCGGTCTGCGCAGAGCTTTCGTCCAAAACGTTCTTAAGATTACCGAAGCGCGTCTTCAGGCTCATCACACGGAATTCGCGCAGTGAATCGATTGGCGGGTTCGTCACCTGAGAGAAGTTTTGACGGAAGAAATGGCTCAGCGGGCGGTACTTTTTGGACAGAACCGCCGATGGCGTGTCATCACCCATAGACGCCAGCGTTTCTTTGCCATCCTCTGCCATAGGTGCGAGAATCTGTTCTAGCTCTTCAATCGTATAACCCGCGGCGATCTGGCGCTTGCGCAATTCGCCGCCAGAATATATCGCCTTTTCCGTCACAGAGCCGAGCGCGTCGTCAAGTTCATTGATTTTGCCAACCCAATCGCTGAACGGCAAAGCAGCGGCCAGCTTGTCCTTGATTTCACCATCACGAAACATCTCGCCCTTTTTCATGTCCACGGCCAGCATTTGACCCGGACCAAGCGCGCCTTTTTCAACGACTGTTGCTTCATCAATCGGGACCATGCCCGCCTCCGATCCAGCGATCAGCAGGCCGTCGCCTGTCAGAACGTAGCGCATTGGACGCAAGCCATTGCGATCGAGACCCGCGCAGACCCAGCGACCATCGGTCATCGCCAGTGCAGCAGGGCCATCCCAAGGCTCCATCACGGAGTTGCAATATGAATACATATCACTCCAGCTTTGTGGCAGTTCGACCGCCTGCTTGGACCAACTTTCAGGGACCAACATTGTCTTCGCCATCGGCGCAGAGCGACCCGCGCGCACCAAAACTTCGAACACCGCATCAAGTGCTGCAGAGTCAGACGACCCAGACGCAATCACAGGTTTGATGTCTTCCGCCATATCGCCAAATGCGCTGGAGGCCATGCGGATCTCATGGCTTTTCATCCAGTTAACGTTGCCCTTGAGCGTGTTGATTTCACCGTTATGCGCCAGCATGCGGAACGGCTGCGCGAGCCACCACTGCGGGAAGGTATTGGTGGAATACCGCTGGTGATAGATCGCGAACGCGCTCTCGAACCGCTCATCCATCAGGTCAGGGTAGAACACTGCAACCTGCTCGGCGAGCATCATGCCTTTGTAGATCACAGAGCGGCACGACAGCGACGCGATATAAAGCTCGCCTACACCCGCAGCTGTTGCCGCTTTTTCAATGCGACGACGGATCACATAAAGCTCACGCTCGAACGTTTCCTCGTCCACACCTTTGGAATTGGAGATGAGAATTTGTTCGATCTCGGGGCGTGTCGCATTAGCCTTTTCACCAAGGCAAGCAATATCGACGGGGACGTGACGCCAGCCATAGATGTAGTAGCCCATGCGCAGAACTTCGGTTTCAACGATTGTGCGGCAGGTCTCTTGCGCGCCGAAATCTGTGCGCGGCAAGAAGACTTGGCCAACCGCCATCAACTGATCCTTGCGCGGCGTGTGACCTGTGCGCTCGATCTGATCATAGAAGAAAGAGACGGGGATTTGAACGTGGATACCAGCGCCATCACCTGTCTTGCCATCCGCGTCCACAGCACCGCGGTGCCAGATCGCTTTCAAGGCATCAATGCCAGCTTCAACGACTTTGCGCGACGGCGTACCGTCCAGCGAAACAACAAGACCAACGCCGCAAGAACTATGTTCTTCGCTTTCATCATAAAGACCATTCTCGGCCATATACTTGCGCTTGGCTTCCTCGTCCTTCACCCAATTTGCATCAAACTTAGTCATCAGTTGTCTCCTTCTTCGGGTGCGAATAGTGCGATTGTTTCCTTGGCTGTCATCTTGCGATGCGTGCCTACCAATGCGTAGCCAGGGGCTGCATCAGCGAAAAATTCCAATTTCAAATCGGCGCCTGCCGTGTCTTTGAACAGGCCCACAGAGGGATGGCGATTGCCGTCCTCAACCGTGCCGTAAAACAGGGTCGAGCCACATGTCCCGCAAAACCCACGCTCTGCCCAGTCAGAAGAGCGGTATGTTTTCACAGGGCCATCAAAACTTAGGCTGCCCTTATCAATACCAAGCGACATAAACATGCTGCTGGTATGCTGACGGCACATGTCACAATGACACGCGCGCATCATCGGTTTTGACATGATCGCACGCGCGGTGACCTCGCCACATAGGCATTGACCTTCTATCTGCGCGCCACTCATTCGGCCGCAACCGCAACACTTGCGTTTAGCTTATCAAGGATCGCTTCTGCACAATCGCGACCGTCTTTGATCGCCCAGACAACGAGGGAGGCCCCGCGCACGATGTCACCAACCGCATAGACATGTGGTAGATCGGTTTCACCTGTGGTGAACTGCGCCTTGACAGTGCCCCAGCGGGTCACTTCGAGGCCCTTGGTGTCCCAAAGCGTTGGCAGATCTTCAGGCTCAAAGCCGAGCGCTTTGATCACCAGATCCGCTGCTTCAACATAGTCGGCACCCTCGATCACTTCTGGCGCTTGGCGACCTGTTGCATCCGGCGCACCAAGGCGCATCTTTTGCACCATCACACCCGTGACAGAAGGATCACCGACGAAACCTTTCGGTGCGGAAAGCCATTCGAAAACGACTCCCTCTTCTTCAGCATTTTGCACTTCGCGCATGGAGCCGGGCATATTCGTTTTATCGCGACGATACAGGCACTTCACAGATGTCGCGCCCTGACGGATCGCTGTACGTACGCAATCCATCGCCGTGTCACCACCACCAATGACAACAACGCGCTTGCCCTTGGCATCCAGCTGACCATCGTCGAATTCAGGCACATCATCACCAAAGCTTTTGCGGTTGGATGCGGTGAGATAATCAATCGCGCGCTCGATGCCTTTGGCACCAGAACCGGGACCTCGCAGATCACGCGTTTTATAAACGCCAGTCGCAATGATGACCGCGTCATGAGCCGCTTGGATATCGGCGAAGGAAATATCCTCGCCCACATTGCAGTTCAACTTGAAGGTCACACCCCCCTCAGCAAGCTGGTCATTGCGACGCATCACGACATCTTTCTCAAGCTTAAAGCCTGGAATGCCATACGTCAGCAATCCACCTGCGCGGTCATAGCGGTCATAAATTGTGACCTGCACACCTTGGCGACGCAGCACGTCAGCGGCTGCCAAACCACCAGGGCCGGCTCCAATGATGCCAACGCTCTCGGCGCGCTCTGTATGCGGTTTGATCACCTTGACCCAACCGTTTTCCCAAGCCGTGTCGGTGATGTATTTCTCAACGGAGCCGATAGTCACAGTACCATGGCCGGAATTCTCGATCACGCAGTTGCCTTCGCATAGGCGATCCTGTGGGCAGATGCGTCCGCAAATTTCTGGGAAAGTGTTCGTCGATTGCGAGACTTCATAAGCTTCCTGCAAACGGCCCTCAGCGGTGAGGCGGAGCCAATCAGGAATGTTGTTGTGCAAAGGACAATGGGTCTGGCAATAGGGAACGCCACACTGGGAACACCGCGAAGATTGCTCTTTCGCCTTTGTGTCAGCGTATTCGGCGTAAATCTCACCAAAGTCCTTGTTGCGCAAATTAGGTGCGCGTTTCGTTGGCATATCGCGCTCGACAGATACGAATTTTAGCATCGGTTGCTTGGCCATTGTCACATCACTCCTGTTCCCTGAGGGGTCCTTCATAAAGAACGCGCGCGAGAAATAAAAGTCATAAAGAGTTACCTATATATCAAAATATTCGCACTTATGACGCGCGGCGTTGCTTTCTGTAGGGTAAATTAGGTCCGATTCGGATCCAATGTAATCCTTTCCACACGATTCGCTCTGCGTTAGGAGGGGCGCACCCTTGCTCGAGAGCCGCTCTATGTCCCTGTTTCAGTTGTTTCTTGTTGCCATCATCCAAGGCATCACCGAATTTCTGCCTGTCTCCTCATCGGGCCACCTAATCCTATTGCCGGAACTCACTGGCATGTCGGACCAAGGCCAAGTGATCGACGTGGCCGTCCATGTGGGCACCTTGTTCGCCGTGGTCATCTATTTCTGGAGTGACGTACGCCTTGCGCTTTCAGGCATACCTAGCCTGCTACGAGGCAAAATCGACAATCAAGGCGCATGGCTCGCGCTTTGTTTGGGATTGGCAACGATCCCCGTGGTGATTTTTGGTTTGGTGTTGAAAGTTACAGGACTTGATGATGCAATGCGCTCCGTCGCTGTGATTGGTTGGACGATGCTGATCTTTGGCTTGGTTTTGTATTGGGCCGATCAAAAGGGGGAGCAGACGAAAACCGCATCTCAATGGTCCCTCAAAGATGCTTTCATCATGGGTCTGTGGCAAGCGCTTGCGTTGATCCCCGGCACGTCACGCTCTGGCATTACGATCACGGCAGGTCGCTATTTGGGATATGCGCGCGAAGATACGGCGAAGCTGGCGATGCTCATGTCCATTCCCACGATCCTCGCCTCAGGCACATTGCTTGGTTTGGAGGTCGCGCGCGATGCTAATGCTGCTTTGGCACGTGATGGGGCGATTGCAGCTGTCTTTGCGTTTGTGGCTGCTTTGTTGGCGCTAAGCTTGATGATGCGTTTGCTAAGATCCGTGAGCTTCACGCCTTACGTGATTTATCGCGTGATCTTGGGAATTGTGCTAATCTGGATTGGATATAGCGCCTAAACCAACCCAGCGCGTTTCGCGAAGGTGAGCAGCCCCACTTGAGTGGTCCAATTTGAAAGTTAGTGCATGATTGG
>ERZ1047985.693-NODE-693-length-25255-cov-8.690556_pt1 | contig 25255 bp, 26 predicted proteins | sample MGYA00383097_ERZ1047985 | MGnify/ENA primary metagenome ERZ1047985 (study PRJEB29581, sample SAMEA5548367) | metagenome | biome: marine; feature: coastal; material: water | depth 50 m | study: Short-term variability in the microbial, nano- and picoplankton...
GGCCCGTTCTCGGATATTTGGGCGATGTTGGTTCCGCTCGGCGCTTCTTGGGCCGCACCGTCTTTACGCTCAAATTGTAGAGCGCCTGACGGACAAGTCCGAACCATCGCCGCAATCTCATCGGCGCTGCCATTGTCCGGCAATACCCAAGGTCTGCGGGACGGGTCGAACACCTTCGGCAGGGCTAGCCAGCATTTGCGCGAGTGCACACACACTTGAAGATCAAAGGTGACCGCAATGTTTTCGCCTTCGTACCGCTTGTTGCGTGCCATAAAAAAACCCTCTCGCTGCGCTGTTGCCAGTCAACGGGAGGGTTCCAATAGGGTCAAGCCCTTAGCGGATCACGATTGCACCAGAATTACCGTCTTAGGCGTTTCTCGATCTGGCGGCGCTCCCACTCAGCGCCAAAGGTGCCGTTCACACCAAACACAGTGATCGCGTGAATCGATAAGCCCATGCCCCAACCGACAAGCGCCCAAACCGCCCACAGGTATCCTGGGCTGGTCATAAGGTTGATGACAAAAATGCCGATCATACTCACAACGAAAGTTGCGGCATGGGTGTAAAACACCTTCAACTCGCCGACGTATTCGATGGCTTCAAGCTCATCGTCGGTCAGGTTGCTTCGCGTTGGGGTTTGGGATGTACTAGAAATCATGGCTGTTTCCTCTCTTAAGTCCTCAAATTTCACATCAAGAGCAGAAGCCAGACATTTAAGTGACTCAATACTGGGGGTCGCGCCGCGTTCAATACGCTGCAGAGTCCGAGGGCTGATACCCGCCATGTATGCCAATTGTTCCTGTGATAGACCGCGGTCTAACCGGATATCTCGAATAATCACTTTGCCTAATCTCCTGTCTTGCTCCGGATATGGGTAAGGACACGGAACAGCGCAACGACACGTATCCGTCACGCCACGACATATACACGACATGGGACGGACACGCATTGTTTACAAGGAGATTTCGGCGCAATGAAGCGCCAAAATAATGGTTAGGCTGTCAGACCTTCAGGCTCATCCAAGCCATTCGCACGACAACAAGCCGTGACAGTGTTCGCCAAAAGGCAAGCGATTGTCATCGGGCCAACACCACCTGGTACCGGTGTGATCGCGCCAGCAACCTCAGAACAACTTGCGAAATCAGCGTCGCCGACCAAACGGGTTTTGCCCTCGCCCTTTTCAGGTGCGTCGATGCGGTTGATGCCCACGTCGATGACAGTCGCGCCCGGCTTGATCCAGTCGCCAGTCACCATTTCAGGGCGTCCAACAGCAGCCACAACGATATCCGCCCGACGCACGACCTCTTGGATGTCTTTGGTGCGTGAATGTGCAATTGTTACTGTGCAGCTATCTTTCAACAGAAGGTTCGCCATTGGCTTGCCAACAATGTTTGAACGGCCAACGACAACTGCATTCATGCCCGAGATTGAGCCATGATAATCACGCAGCATCATCAAGCAACCGAGCGGCGTGCAAGGCACCATCGACTTTTGACCAGTTCCAAGCAGGCCAACGTTCGAGATATGAAATCCGTCGACGTCCTTTGAAGGCTCGATCGAGTTGATCACCAAATCTTCGTTCAAATGGCCTGGTAAGGGCAACTGCACTAGAATACCATGTACGGCAGGATCATTGTTCAACTGGTCGATCAGCGCCAGCAGGACATCTTCTTCCGTGTCCACATCCAGCTTATGCTCGTATGAGTTCATGCCGACTTCAACAGTCTGCTTGCCCTTTGAGCGCACATAAACCTGAGACGCTGGGTCTTCGCCGACCAGCACTACCGCCAAGCCTGGGGTAATTCCGTTCTCTTCTTTCAAACGCGTGACGTGGCCAGCCACTTTTTCGCGTACGGTTGCGGCAAACGCTTTGCCGTCGATAATATTTGCGGTCATTTGCTGATCCTTCCCAGATGACGATCAATTGCGGTTTGGGCTGCAATCAGCCCTCGTAGTGAAAACACGGCCTGCCCAGCTTCGTGGCTGACCGTCAGAAAAAATCCGCGACGCATGGCGTCGATAACGGGTGCTGCGGCGGCAGGATCAACGATGCTCAGCGTTTGGGCAACGCGTATCCCGTCGGGTGTTGTGTCGCTCCAGACTGCTGGATCAATGTCCAAGGTGCGACCATCAACCGACAGCCCAAACGGAGGTTCGACATCCATCGGCAGGTCGATATCCCAAAGCTCTATGCCCCAACCATCGCCCAAACGGTGCAGTGCCATACGTTGCTTGCCGTAGAAGCTATCGCCAGCTACCAGCACATGATTGACAGTGCGGCACGCGCCCTGACCCTCATCTGCACAGACATTCAAGAAATCGCCGTGATAGCTGCGCAATTCTCCAAACGGATGCATGAACCAACCGGTATCTGCTTGCGACGCCCCAGGTAGGACGAGCAGCAGTGCCAATACAAATTGTTGTACCCGTAAGTTCAAATCACCCTCACTGGTCAGTCTTGGCAAATGCTTCGCGGTAATAATCCATCTGCATTCTGGTCGCGAGCACGGCATTTTTCATCAACGTTGCAACCGTTACAGGCCCAACACCGCCCGGCACAGGTGTGATCCAGCCCGCAACATCAGAGCAACTGTCAAAATCCACGTCACCGACGGTCTTGCCGTCTACGCGGTTAATGCCGATATCGATAACCGCTGCGCCCGGTTTAAGCATGTCGCCCGTAACCAAACCCGCCTTGCCCACTGCCACGAAGACAGCGTCCGCGGCACGGCTGTGCATAGGAACCGAACGTGTCATGTGATGGCACACAGTCACTGTCGCGCCCAACCCCATCATTAGGAAGGCGATCGGTTTACCCACAATCTCGGAGTGGCCGATAACAGTGACGTTCAAACCCTGCATCGGCAAAGGCAGCGTCTTAAGGATTTCCACTGCAGCCACAGCGGTACATGGACCCAACGCTAGGTCGTTATAAACAATGTTACCGATTGAGGCTGGGTGCATGCCTTCAACGTCTTTCAACGGATGCACGGCTTTTTGTAGGACCTTAACTGGAATATTTTCGGGCAACGGTCGCTGAATGATAATGCCGTTCACGCGCGGGTCTGCGTTCAGGCCCTGTACAATCCCGATCAACTGCTCAAGCGAAGTTTCCGAAGGATAGGATCGTGCTTCAAACGTTACGCCCGCGCTTTCAGCGGACTTTTGTTGATTGCGTACATAAAGCTCTGAGGCTGCTTCGTCACCAACTGACACCGAAACCAAGTGAGGCTGCCATCCGGCATCTGCCAGCTCAGCCGCTTCTACAGCGATCTCAGCACGCATCTTTGCGCCAATGGCTTTGCCGTCAATTATCTGCGCTCGCATATCAATATTCCTTCAGCTCTTTGAATTGTATACCATAGTATGCGACGTAAACTAAAAAGGGCGGATACGAAACCCGCCCTTTCAGTTTTTCTTTAGAACAAGCCTTCGATCTGGCCATCATCATTCAGATGGATCGTCTCGGAAGCAGGCTTACGAGGAAGACCCGGCATGGTCATGATCTGACCACAGACAACTACGATGAAACCAGCGCCCGCGCTCAGACGTACTTCACGAACTGGAACCGAGTGACCTGTCGGCGCACCGCGCAGAGAAGGATCGGTCGAGAACGAGTACTGCGTCTTCGCCATACAAACCGGCAGGTTGCCGTAGCCTTGATCTTCCCAAGACTTAAGCTGATCGCGGATCGTTTTGTCTGCCAGCACTTCGTCAGCACGGTAGATACGCTTTGCAACAGTCTCGATTTTCTCGAACAATGGCATGTCATCTGGATAGATCGGCGCAAAGTTACCTGTGTCAGCGTCAGCAATTTCAGCCACACGGATCGCCAAAGCTTCAGAGCCTTTCGAACCAAACTCCCAGTGCTGTGAAACAATCGCTTCTGCACCGTGCTCGGCAACGTAGTCTTTGATCGCCTGAACTTCTGCGTCGGTGTCTGTGACGAAGTGGTTGATCGCAACCACAACTGGCACGCCGAAAGACTTGAGGTTTTCGATGTGACGGCCAAGGTTCGGGCAACCAGCCTGAACGGCTTCGACGTTCTCTGGACCGAGGTCAGCTTTCGCAACGCCACCGTTCATTTTCATCGCACGGACAGTTGCCACACAGACAACAACCGATGGCGCTAGGCCAGCCTTGCGGCATTTGATGTTCATGAACTTCTCAGCGCCAAGGTCGGCACCAAATCCAGCTTCGGTCACAACATAGTCAGTTAGCTTCAAAGCGGTCGATGTTGCGATAACCGAGTTACAACCATGCGCGATGTTCGCGAATGGGCCACCGTGAACAAACGCAGGGTTGTTCTCAAGCGTCTGAACTAGGTTTGGCTGCATCGCGTCTTTCAGCAGAACAGTCATCGCGCCTTCGGCTTTGATGTCACGACAGAAGACAGGTGTTTTATCACGACGATAAGCAACGATGATGTCGCCGAGGCGCTTCTCAAGATCTTTAAGGTCTTTCGCTAGGCATAGGATCGCCATAACCTCGGACGCCACGGTGATATCGAAACCAGCTTCACGTGGGTAACCATTCGCAACGCCACCAAGCGACGCTGTGATCTGACGCAATGCGCGGTCGTTCATGTCAACAACACGGCGCAAAGCAACGCGACGAATGTCGATCTCTTGCTCGTTACCCCAATAGATGTGGTTGTCGAGCATCGCAGCCAGCAGCGAGTGTGCAGAAGTGATTGCGTGGAAGTCGCCAGTGAAGTGAAGGTTCATATCCTCCATCGGAACAACCTGAGCGTAACCGCCGCCTGCAGCGCCACCCTTCATACCGAAGTTTGGACCTAGCGAGGCTTCGCGAATACAGATCATCGCGTTCTTGCCGATTTTGTTGAGACCGTCGCCGAGACCAACAGTCGTGGTCGTCTTGCCCTCGCCCGCAGGTGTCGGGTTGATCGCTGTAACAAGGATCAGCTTGCCATCTTTACGGTCCTGAACCGAGTTGATGAAGTCCTGGCCGATTTTTGCTTTGTCGTGGCCGTATGGCAGCAGGTGCTCGTATGGGATGTTCAGACGATCACCAATATCTTTGATTGGCTTCTTCTGTGCTTCGCGGGCAATCTCGATGTCGGTCTTATAGCTCATGGCATGAATCCTGTTTGCAGGTGTCGGTATAATCTAGGTTGTTTATTATGTTGGACGCGACACAGGGATATGCTGGATTCCGACATTTAGGTCGCCGGAACCGTCTGTGAGTACCAAAGTATGCCTTCAATAGGAAACAAATCTTCTATCGTCACCTTTTTCCTTGAAAGGAGAATCCTATCAAGCGGGTGGCATAATCCAATGACGCTGGTCGGGAATATGTAGTCGCAGACGGTCGCCGACTGCCAAGTTTCCGGGCCGCTCAACCCATGCTGTCACACCACGCAAGCCTTGTGCGGCCGCTTTGAACGGCTTGCCGTGCCCGGGTAGATCCGTTTCAATTTCGCGCGATACGAAATTGCAGGGACGGTTCTGCATGTCAATCACCAGCGTGGCGCCGTTTTCCGACTGCAACCGTGATGATGGCGGGACGTGGCTAAAGTCACCAATCCCCTCAATAACGACAGAAGCGCCCAAATACTCAGGATCAAGGCTTTCCAGCCCACAGGTCGTTGCGATCTGCGCAATCTCTTCGGCGGACAACACAGACACTTGGCGTGTGTTGCCAATCTCGGTATCGCGTTCAGGGTACTGGGAAATCACCCGAACGCAGGAAGGGCGCGTCATGCCCTCGTGCCGCTCACCAGATATCCCCGCAAATGTCAGCTCTAGGCTTTCACGCGCTTCCGAGCGAATATTGTCACCCTCAACTGGCACCATACCTAGCCAAGTAATGGTCGCATAATAGTCTGTTGGGACAAGAGCAGGCATGTTGCAATTCCTAATAAGGGTGATTCAAGGGGCAATAGTTACAGGCGCCATCAAACGCATCTTTTCCCAAAAAGAAAACCCGCCAGAATGTCTGACGGGTTCACTTAATCTTTCACATCTTACTTACGCAGACGGTTCAGGCTCCATCCCGCCGCCACCCGAAGGCTTTTTGGCGCGGGTTTTTGGAATGGCCATCACGCTTGGCTTATCCGAAGCTTCGGCGCTACCGCCATCGTCGTCAGGGTCCACATGCGGAGGCTCGCCCCGCATTACGCGGTCAATCTCTTCACCGGTCAGAGTTTCGTACTCAAGCAGGCCTTGGGCCAAACGCTCAAACTCTTCCTCGTTGTCTGAGATGATTTTGCGCGCCAGATCATAGCCGTCTTGGATGAACTTCTGCACCTCTTGCTCGACCAATTCCTTGGTGTTCGCAGAGACCGAGAAACCTGCCGTCGCGCCTTGATAGCCTTGGGCCGCCTCGGAATAGTCGATGTTACCGACTTTGTCCGACATTCCCCATTGCAGAACCATCGCGCGCGCCAAGCCAGAAGCTTGTTGGATGTCGCCCGCAGGGCCGTTGGACACAGAGTCTTCGCCATACTTAAGGATTTCAGCCGCTTTACCAGCCATAGTCATGGCGAGGCGTTGGTGACACTCGTCCTTGAACATATTGAGACGGTCAATTTCGGGCAGGCTCATCACCATTCCTAATGCACCGCCACGCGGAATAATCGTCGCCTTATAAACCGGATCACACTTCGGCAGTTTTGTGCCAACCAATGCGTGACCTGCTTCGTGATAGGCAGTCATTTCCTTTTGCTCGGGCGTCATGACCATCGAGCGACGCTCGGGGCCCATCATGACTTTATCTTTGGCGGACTCAAAGTCCTCCATGGTGACAAATCGGCGTCCGACACGGGCTGCCGTCAAAGCGGCCTCGTTAACCAGGTTCGCCAGATCGGCACCCGAGAAACCGGGAGTACCCCGTGCAATGATCCGCAGATCAACATCTGGACCGAGCGGTGTCTTGCGCGCATGTACACCGAGGATTTTCTCGCGGCCTTTGATGTCGGGATTACCAACGGTCACCTGACGGTCAAAACGACCGGGGCGAAGTAAAGCAGGGTCAAGAACGTCTTTCCGGTTCGTCGCCGCGATGATGATCACACCTTCGTTCGACTCAAAACCATCCATTTCAACCAGCAACTGGTTGAGCGTCTGCTCTCGTTCGTCATTGCCGCCGCCATAACCAGCACCTCGATGGCGGCCTACGGCGTCAATCTCGTCGATAAATACGATACATGGGGCGTTTTTCTTGGCCTGCTCAAACATATCGCGAACACGGCTTGCACCGACACCCACAAACATCTCAACAAAATCAGAACCCGAAATGGTGAAAAATGGTACGCCAGCCTCTCCCGCAATCGCACGGGCCAGAAGCGTTTTACCAGTACCTGGAGGGCCCACCAGAAGCGCACCCTTGGGGATCTTACCGCCAAGACGCGAGAATTTCTGAGGGTTGCGAAGGAACTCAACGATTTCCTCAAGCTCTTCTTTGGCCTCGTCAATGCCGGCCACGTCTTCAAACGTCACACGACCGGATTTTTCGGTCAGCATTTTGGCTTTGGATTTGCCAAAGCCCATAGCGCCACCTTTGCCGCCACCCTGCATACGGTTCATGAAGTAGATCCACACACCGACCAACAACAGGAATGGCAAAAGCGAAAGCAAGAACGCCTGAAGACCCGAGGTCTCTTGGCTTTCCACCGTGAACGGAACATCAGCCGCAATTAGCATGGCGCTGATTTCAGCGTCGCTTGGCTTAATCGTCTGAAAATCACCGCCGCCAGATGCTTGGAAGCGAACACTCTCGCCATCAAGCGTCACAGCAGCAACATTGCCGCTTTCAACGTTTGCTACGAACTCAGAATAGCTAACCTGTTGGCTTGATACGGTAGACCCGTTGCCGTTGAACAGATTGAACAGGGCAAGGACCAGTAAAAACAGGACGACCCAAAATGCGACATTTCTCGCGTTACCCAAGGAATTTCTCCTAAACTTGTTTTCCGCACTCGTTACGCGGGGATAGACCTAAAATAGACATGCAGCCAGAAGGTTCAATGTCTCAGGGCGCAAGAATAAATATTTCCGCGCCAAAAAGCATTTCCGCCGACCAATCAGCACTTTGCCCGACCAATGGGGCAGCAATTAGGCGTTCACCTTGCCATATTGCGGGTGACGCCAGCAATGCGGGGCGGGGCAAACCTGTATCGCGCCAGTTAGGAAAGGATTTCAGCCCCTCTTCACCAAGCGCCCGAATCACCAAATTGTGTTCGCTCGTGGGGCCACTCAGCTGCCATTTGCCGTCCCAAACTGCATCCCACGGGGATTCCAGCGCTTTAACCGCGTTCGGTTCTCGGACAACCCAAACCATGTCCGTTTTAAATAGTACCAGGCATCCCGAAAGACTGGCGTCATTGGCGTTAGGATCACTCACCAGCGGGGAAAGTGCCTCTCGCCGTGGCGCGCCTGCTGTTGGGGCCACATAGCGCAAACAATCTACCAACATCCTTCGCCTGATTTCTTCGGGCTGGCTTTGGAACAACGCCCTGTCCATCCCCACCGCACCCCCAATCGGCGTGCAGATGTCACGCTTGGCTGTCTGAGTGACCTCGCGCAATGTAGCCTGAACGGATTGCATGTTTTGAGCCACAGCCGACAGAGCCTCTGCCGTAAGCCCAAGCAACCTCAGTTCGTCCTTGGCATTGCGCATTCGGACACGTTCATACGCTATGTCGTCATTTGTTGGATCGTCGACCCAATCTTGACCCACTTCAGCAAGGTATTTCCGAAGGTCTAAGCGGGATACATCAAGCAATGGTCTGACCCACCTAACACCGTGATCAGTCTTGCACTTTGGCATGCCCGCAAGCCCGTCCACCCCCGAACGTCGCGTCAGCGCCATCAGAAACGTCTCGGCTTGATCGTCTTGGGTATGCCCCAACGCAATGGTCTGAACGCCGTCCTCTAACGCCGCTTCAGCCATCAATCTATAACGGGCACGACGTGCCTCTTGCGGCAGGTTCCCTGCCCCGTTCCAGCCAATCCACTTCAGCACTTTATGGGAAACGCCTAGTTCAGCGCACAGAACGCCGACAAATGCAGCCTCGGCAGCAGCTTCAGGCCGTAGCCCGTGATCGACGGAATAGGCGTAAAGCTTGATGGACCGCTGCGAAGCCCAGTCAGCGGACAAACGCAGCAATGCAAGAGAGTCCCCGCCGCCCGAAACAGCGAGCCCAAGTTTTTCAGAAATATCACAGCCCAGCCCCTCGAACACTTCGAAGGCCGAGTCTTTATCGCGTGTCACGGGCAGTTCAGGCTGACGAGTGTTGTTGCTGCGTTTATCGCAGGCTCTGTCAACGGGAAGCGTCGTCCGACTTCGCCCAGCATGATGCAAGACTCGTCCATTTGACCAAAGGCAGCCAGCATTTTGCCAAGTTGCAGCAAGGCCTCTGGCGCCTGCGGGCCGGAATTATCGAGAGAAAACGCTGCCAAATACGCCCGCGCTGCTTCGCGCGGCTCGCCGAGAAGCTCTAACGCTTTGCCACGTCCCATTTGTGCTTGGATACCCAAAGGTCCGCCCGGATATGTCTCGACAAATTGCTCAAACAGATCTGCAGCCGCTTGAAAGCGCTGTTCTTCCAACGCTACTTTTGCCGCCTCAAAGTCGTTCTTTTCAGACACGGCCAGTTGCTCGCCCTCAGGCACTTCCAAGCTGCCGAACCCACTGACAGCGGCGGCTGTTTCGCCTCCGCCAATCGTTGGGGTTTCGCCCAATTCGCCAATGTCACAGGCCTCGTCAATTTCACAAACGCGGAATTCAAGATCGCCTATCCGGTTCGTCGCATCGGCCACAATGCGTCCGATTTGAAACTCAAGCCCCTCAGTGCGCGCGGTCAGGGCCTGCAAGCTTTGTTCGATTGAAACAACCCGCTCAAGTGTGCTGTCACTAATCGACGTGCCAACGCGTAAACCTGTAGGATCCAATTGCTGCTTCAATGAGAGTATTTCAACATACAAAAGCGAAAGCTCGGATCGGATGTCGGTTAACGTGGACTCATCCTGAGCCGCGGCAGGGACTGCCAAAGACATAGCAACAGCAAAAACAGCAAACAATCGCATCAACAAAACTCCGACCCCGAACGCTTACTGACCAGCGACCAATACGGTCACAGCGCGGCGGTTCTGCGAATAACAGCTCTCGTCACTACACAATTGCGCGGGGCGCTCTTTACCGTAGCTGACAGTTTTTACACGACCCGCATTAACGCCAAGCGACAACAGATAGTCGCGCGCCGAGTTAGCACGGCGATCGCCAAGGGCAAGGTTGTATTCGCGAGTGCCGCGTTCATCGGCATGGCCCTGAACAATCGCGTCATAATCAGGATTATCGATCAGCCATTCGGCTTGTTGGCCAAGGGCAGACCGTGCGCCCGCATCCAATGTGTAGGCATCCACTAGGAAGGTCACGCTATCACCAACAAACTGGCGAAAATACTCAGGCGTCGTCGGATTATCAGCCGAGGCCAACCCTGAACTGGCGAAATCGTCCGCGCCGGTTCCAGCGCCGCCAAGCGGGTTGTCAAAGCGGGAATCCGGGTCACAGGCTGCGAGGAAAAATGCACCGGCGATAAGCGCCGTTTTGGTAAAATACTTCATCTGTCTGCTCTCATTATCCTGTTTTCGCCACTCTATCACGCTGAGGCGCTTTTGAAAATGCAACCGCTACTGAAGCGGGCTCCATGCGGGATCGGAAGCACCATAAGGGGTGCGAATACGCTGTAGGTTCCGCCCTGTTATGTCGACCGAGTAAAGCGAAGCCTGACCCGTCGCACCTTGGGTTTCGCGGGTGAACATGATCACACGACCGTTTGGCGACCAACTTGGACCCTCGTCAAGGAAACTTGCAGTCAGCAAGCGTTCCTCAGACCCATCCGTGCGCATCACGCCAATATGGAAGCGGCCCTTGTGCTGCTTAGTAAAGGCAATCAGGTCTCCGCGGGGGGACCAAACTGGCGTACCATACCGCCCAGCGCCAAAGCTGATACGCTTGGCCTGACCGCCTGTGGCTGGCATGATATAAAGCTGCTGACTACCTGAACGGTCGCTCTCAAACACGATTTGACTGCCATCCGGCGAAAAGCTGGGGGCCGTATCAATCGCAGGCGAGCTTGTTAGGCGCACACGGCCAGTGCCTGTGATGTCCATGCGAAACAGATCAGTGTTGCCGTTGGTCGCAAGCGAATAGACCACCGTATTGCCATCCGGCCCAAACCGAGGCGCAAAGCTTATACTACCTGGTTGCTCCTCAAGCACTCGGCGGCTGGCGCTGCCAACGTCCAGTAAATAGATGCGCGGGAAGCCAGTTTCATAGCTTGTATAAAGAACGCGATCCCCTGTGGGAGAGAAGCGCGGTGCCAGCACCAAATCATTGTCATCCGTCAGCATTTGCACATTTGAGCCATCGTAATCCATGATCGCCAAGGATTTCTGGCGGGCGCCCTTGTTGCCGCGCTCAGACACGAACACGATCCGGCTGTCGAAATATCCGCTTTCACCTGTGATCCGGCTATAAACTGCATCCGCAACCTTATGCGCCATGCGCCGCCAGCCGTCAGTCGTTCCGGCGAACTGCAAACCGTTGCCAAGCTCCTGCCCCGAGAACACGTCATAGACGCGGAACTGGATCACAAGTTTGTTACCGTTGGTGCTGATCTGACCGGTGATCAAAGCCTGCGCGTTAATTGCCTTCCAGTCCGCAAATTCCACAGGAGAGGTAAAGCTGGTTATCCCACTGATAAACGATGCGGCCTTTATCTGGCGGAACATACCTGTGCTGACCAAGTCAGCGGCCACAACGGTGGCAATGTCTTCCCCGACCTCTTTGGCATCCGCGTTGACGGGAACAAATGCTGGCGCTGCAAATGGCAGCGGCTCAATCACACCTTCGGTGATTTCAATCCGTAACGGGCCTTGCTGCGCTGAGGCCGGAAGGGCCAACGCGATCAGGGCAAGGAATAGTGTAAACAGACGTGTCATCATTTGATCCGCATCTTCTCTGGGTTAAATGTCATTTCAATATCGCGCCACTGGCCAAACTTCTCTTGTGGAAGGTCATAGCCTTTTGCGCCGCATCTGAGAATAGCCCTTCTGGCCGCCTCATACGCTTGTGTAATCGCTTCACCTTCACCGCCGGTACTGGAAACCAGCCGAATGGTAGTGGAAACGGGTTTGCCGGTCTCAGCCATTTGCACGGCGACAACGACTGTCACCCGTAACGCCGCCGATGAAAGCGAGCCGGTGTTCCAACAGCCAGACACGGCAACCCGCAGTGATTCCTGCTCGGCCAATGTCATAGGCGGGCCAAGCGGTATCTGGGGTTCTTCGGCTGTTGCGGGCACTTCATCCACCGCTTCAGCTTCGGCCAATGCTGCAGCCAGCGCTGAAGATGTCGTATCCGGCTTGGGCGTTTCTGGCGACGGTTCAGGCGCAGCAATGTCATCCTTTGGCTGCGGTCGCAGTTTAGGTACAGGCACGGATGTCGGCGCGCCCGCAGGCTTTTCGGCCTCGGTCACAATCTCAGTCGTCGCCTCTTCCGGCGCGGCGTCTTGGGATTCCTCAACCACAACCTCGGGCGCCTCAACCTCTGCAGCCGCTTGTGTAACTGCGTTGTCTATTGCCACGTCTTGATCAGGGCGCAAGAACGGTACGGGTGCAACGCGCGGCGCGTCACGGGGTTTGCTCTCGGGATTGTTGTCGATCTTGATATCTGGTCCTGCATCGAACGAGGGCATCGCCATCGTCGGTACATCCAACGACACTTCAGCTTCCGGTAAAACCTGCAGACCCGTCACATCGGGCATGGTCTCTTGTTCTTGCGGCAAATCTGGATCCGCAACATCAGTAAGTTCAGGCGCAACATCCTGAGACAGTTGGATCGGTTGATCCAAAACATCCTCAGCCGGAGGCGCTGGCATTTGCGCCAAGTTGATATCAATCTCAGGGGCCGCTGAAGACGCAAACATTGCATCGAACTCCGTTGCACTAATCACAGACACATCCGTCACCTCAGGTTCAGGCGGGTCCGATCGGAACACATCACCCACCAGAAGCCAGCCGATCAACCCAATGTGGATCGCGCCCGAGATATACGTGCCGACGTTCACCGCTGTCGCCTAGCCGCCAGACCCGTCAAGCGCGGGGCCTCCGATATCCGTCACAAGGCCGATATCATCAAATCCGCCTGCATTGAGCGCGCCCATCACCTGAACAACCTGTTCATAAGGCACAGCACCATCGGCACGCAGATAAACTTTGGTGCTCGCACGCTCAGTCGCAATGGCTCGCAATTTTGCGATCAATTCGTTTCGATCTGTCTCGGTTTTTTGGATCATCACGACACCCTCGGCCGTAATCGTCACCGTCAGAGGTTCCTCTTGATCGGTCGCCAAAGCTTTAGCCGCTGTCTTGGGAAGCTCAACCGGTACGCCAACGGTCATCAACGGGGCCGCAACCATAAAGATGATCAGCAACACCAGCATCACATCTACAAACGGCGTGACGTTGATCTCGGCCATTGGCCGTGACCTACGGCGCCTGCGTCGACGGCTATTCTTGCCACCGTTGTTGTCCATGACACCCGCGCCCATGATCTACGCGTCCAACTGGCGGCTAAGCAACGTCGAGAACTCGTCTGCGAAGGCCTCATAGCCCCCGACGATCCGGTCGCTGTCTGCGCTCAGTTTGTTGTAGAATATAACAGCTGGGATCGCGGCCAACAGGCCCAAGGCCGTCGCCATCAAAGCCTCGGCAATTCCCGGCGCAACAACAGCTAGGTTGGTATTCTGCTGCGCTGCAATCTCAACAAAGGCGTTCATGATGCCCCAGACCGTGCCAAACAATCCAACGAACGGCGCCGCCGACCCGATGGTCGCAAGCACGGTCAAACCCTTTTGTAACTTATCCGCCTCTTTCGCGATGGCCACATCCATCGAACGATCAATCCGCGAATGCGCACCAGCGATTAATGCGCCGTCAGTTTTGTGGCTTCGCTTCCATTCTATCATGCCAGCGGCAAAAATTTTCTCGGGACGTCCTTTGGGTTTGTTGCCAATGCTCTCAAACAAATCCTCTAGCGGCTCACCCGACCAAAAAGCCCGATCAAACTTAGACGCCTCGCGTCGCGCACCTTGGAAATTCATCGACTTCTGAATGATGATCGACCACGACCAAAACGACGAGACGATCAGCAACAACACCACCAGTTTGACGGTAAGTGTCGCACGCGCGAATAGCGCCCACATGGAGAAATCAATCTCCTGCGCTAGGGCAAGGGTTTCCGTTTCCATAAGCCTGTTCTTTCTGCTTTCCGCAAATGCGGTTCTTTTCGGCGCAAGCTAGCTGAAATCGACCGCAACGCCAACAGATATGGGATAACAACGCCGGAAACGGCGGATCAATGCAACATTAGCCGCAGGTTCGCAGGCAATCGCACCGGTTGGCCGATGTCCGACAAGGCCACTAGCGTCACTTGAGAGGTAAAGACCACCTCGCCCTCGCGCGTCACGTCCTGCTGTAGAATTATGCGAGCGCCGGTCACTTGAACGGTCGAAGTCTCAACGACCAACTCATCGTCAAACACAGCCGAACTCAGGTAATCCGCCTCAACCCGACGGACCGCAAAAACGATGCCCTCGTCCTGCTTCAAAGCGGTCTGGTCAATCCCCATGCCTCGCACCCATTCAGTTCGCGCTCGCTCGATGAACTTAAGGTAGTTGGCATAGTACACGATCCCCGCGAGATCGGTGTCTTCGTAATAGACATGTACCGGAAATTTATGGCTCACTTCACGGTCTCCAATCGGGCAAACAGGCGCAGCGCATGGCTGGTGTCATTCGCCACCGCAGGCATAATCGGATCGTAAGCCGCATTGATGATCCCCGCGACATCGGGCCGAAGGATTGTCTTACCACTTTCGGTCCGACCTAAGGGCGATTGATCGCGAAACGCATCTTTGCCCCAAAGCAACATCACTTGAACGATTTGCTGCAAGGCCAGAACTTCGGCTGGAACATCCGCCAAAGCCGCATCCATCTTCAAAAACACAAACGCCGCTTTGATCGCTCCCGCGTCGTCAAAGCGGAACAACCGATATTGGTTCGCCCCGCCGGACTTTAGCTTGCTAACCAAAAGCGCCATCTCAGGGATCATCTTGTCCAGATCCGGCACATCCAGAAGCTCATCCCAATCGCTGAAAAAGAAGAACATCATGTTCGAGCCAAACTCAGGATCAGTCTCAACCAATTGATGTCCCGCCAATTGCGCAACGGCCTGCAAAGCACCCTTCACAACTTCTAGAGACTTGTCTTCGACGCCAAAAACAATTGGCGCAATGGGCCTTCCCCAACGCGCAAAGGCGTATTTTCCATCGGGTTGGGTGAAATAGCTTTCAATATCCTGAGGCGTCATGTTCTCTCCTGCACTTGGCCCCTTCTGACCCAGCGCCCCAAAAAACTCAATGCTGCTTTATCTTTGCAAAAATACTCACTTCAGAAATCACGGATAGCGCAAGGCATGCTGGCTAAGCGCAGTGGGCATGTCTTCACCTTCAAAAACGCCGAGCGTTACAACCCCTTCATCATATATCCGCACAAATGGCCGCCCATCCGAAACCCTGATCGCTAGCACTGCATTCTGCGCATCGCATGCGTATTTCACACAGCCATCGGCAACCAGAAATCCGTCACGGATTTTTGCAGGACTGCGAAAACTCAAGAACCAACTTAGCAGCTCAAAATCATCTTCCGCGATCACCTGCAGCAACCGCTTTTGCTCAATCGGGTCTTTCAGCAACTCAAACGGATCAACACCTTCCCAACGGGTCACCATATCTCCGCCCTCAGGCTCTGGCGCTCCATCAAGGGGAATTGCGATCTCTCCGACAGACATCGCGTAACCATTCCAAATGTAGGATTTCGCGTAACTGCGCGTGTCATAACGCCACATCAGCATCAGGTTGGCATCTGGAACCACCGACATCAAAGCCTCGCATTCCGCGAACACCTCAGACCGCTCAGCGTCCGGCCCGATCTTGCGGAACCGTCCCGTGGCGCGGTCTATTAACCTAAAGCTATACGGGCAAGCATTCCCACCGTTGGCAACCTCCACAAGCACCCTAGCAGCACCTGCGTCCACCAGTTCGATCTGCATTTCCTCGATCAACACTTCGCCGTCGAGCGTCATCACTGTGGCATAGTCACCCGCACCGGTGGTTAGAACGCGGCCATCCTCAAGCAATACCTCTTGGGCATAATCAAAGGCATCAAGTTCAACGTCGGCAACAACAGGTGTCGCCAGAAATGCAAATACGAAGATTAAATTGCGCACAGTCGTCTCCCCTATCCAGGGAACAATTCACTCTGACCGGGCGCTTTTGGGGCTGCCATCCCAAGATGCGTCCAGCCTTTTTGTGCTAGCATCCTACCACGAGGCGTCCTTTGAATCAGCCCCTGTTGTAAAAGGAAGGGCTCGATCACTTCTTCCAACGCATCACGGCTTTCGCTTAGGGCCGCTGCAATCGTTTCAATCCCAACCGGTCCACCTGCGTAGTTTTCGGCGATCAGTTTTAGATATCGCCGGTCAGCACTGTCCAGCCCGAGATGATCCACTCCAAGGCGTGTCAAAGCATTGTCGGCCAGAGCCTGCGTTACCCTGCCATCGCCCTCGACCACAGCGAAGTCCACCACGCGCCGCAGCAATCTCCCCGCGATCCGGGGCGTGCCGCGGGATCTACGCGCGATCTCGCGCGCGCCGCCCTCGTCCGCAGGTGCCCCGAGCTTATGGGCGTTTCGGCTAACGATCTGGTGCAGCTCGTCCTCGGTGTAGAACTGCAATCGGGTTGGAATACCAAAACGATCCCTCAGCGGTGTCGTCAGCAATCCCAGCCGTGTCGTCGCACCCACAAGTGTAAATGGCTGCAACTCAATCCGCACGGTGCGCGCGGCAGGTCCTTCCCCAATCACGAGGTCCAACTCAAAATCTTCCATCGCGGGATAGAGGATTTCCTCCACCACAGGGTTCAACCGGTGAATTTCGTCAATGAACAAAACATCGCGTTCTTCGAGATTGGTCAGGATCGCCGCAAGATCGCCTGCCTTGGCTAAGACAGGTCCAGAGGTCATGCGAAAATTCACGCCCAACTCACGGCTCATGATTTGTGCAAGTGTTGTCTTACCCAAACCGGGTGGGCCGTAGAACAACGTGTGGTCCATCGCCTCGCCGCGTTGGCGGGCCGATTGGATAAAGACCTTTAGGTTGGCACGGCTTTCCGCTTGGCCAATGAAATCATCCAGCTTTTGAGGTCGCAAAGCGCGATCCACATCCTCAGGCAAGGGATCAGGGCGCAGGGTTGGATCAGGCTCATGCATCCTTCATCACCCCTTTGGCGCCAAGAGTTTTAGCGATTCACGGATCAACCCGCCGGTGTCCAAGTCCGGTTGATCACCCAACGCTTGCATGACCGCCGACGCCGCATCACCCGGTCCATACCCAAGGTTACCGAGCGCCGACAAGGCTTCGGCCTGGGCAGAAGCATTCGTAACTGGTGCACTGGATCGCGCGTTTGGGGTCGGCGTTTCAATCACCTCGATGTCTGGCACATCCACAGGCTCAGGTGCATTGCCAGACGACATTGCCATCACCTTGGGCGCCTTGTCCTTTAGTTCGTTCACAACGCGTTGGGCAGTTTTCGGGCCGATGCCCTTGGCGGCCTTAACCGCGTTCCAATCACCTAGCGCAATTGCGCGGCTAACCCCATCCGGCCCCAACGTCCCGAGGATCGCCATCGAAGCCTTTGCCCCGACGCCTTGCACAGACATCAGCAAGCGATGCCATTCCTTTTCAACCAGCGACGTAAAACCAAACAATTGTAGCAAGTCTTCGCGCACCAGCAGTTCTGTATAAAGAGCAACAGCCTCGCCCGCGTCGGGCAACGACATCAGCGTCCGCTCGGAACAATAGACCAGATACCCGACACCGCGCACATCCAGCAAAACGTGGTCGTCGCCGCGATAGTCGATACGTCCTGAAAGCTTGCCGATCATGCGCCCACCTTTACCCGTTTGAGGACAGAATTCGAGCGCGCAAAATGCCCGTGACACAACGCAATGGCCAAAGCATCCGCCGCGTCCGCGCCGTTCAACTTGGTTCCGGGAAGTTGCATCTTCACCATGTGCTGTATTTGCCCCTTATCCGCGTGCCCGACGCCAACCACGGTCTTTTTAACCTGATTGGGGGCGTATTCACCGACCGGCACACCATATTGCGCAGGCACCAGCAATGCGATCCCGCGCGCTTGCCCTAGCTTCAGAGTACCAGCGCCGTCCTTGTTAACGAAGGTATGTTCGACAGCCGCCTGATCGGGTTGATAGGTCATAAACACGTCAGTGAGCTGTTGGTGCAGCATCAAAAGCCGTTCCGCGAGCTCTTTCCCGGTGCTATGGCAGATGCCATTTGCAACGTGACTGATTCGGGATCCATCGAAATCTACGACGCCCCAACCCATATTTCGCAGTCCGGGATCAATTCCCAATACCCGCATATCACTCGCCCGTTATTGTTTTCTTTTTGGGTAGCACGAAACGAGAACATTTGCCAAGCGGAACAATTTTGGTCGCTTTTGAACCCGCACGATCTGAATACGACGCAATTCGCCCCAAATGCCAGATTTAAGCCACAATTCAAATGCGGTTTTAGCCTTATAAAAAAGGTCATTTTCGACATTTATCGTCCATTTTCGACCTATGCAAAAAACGCATATGAGCAATGATTTTTTGGCATTTGTAAGTCCCATATGCCGAGCGTACATGCGTTTTAGAAATTCAACACAATCCAGAAAGGATTAAGCAAATGGCTGCATTTGATATTTACCGCACGAACACCCTCACAGCTGCGAAGAGCGGCCTAAGCTTCAACATCCTGTCTTCGGCTGTTGCGTCATTCGTTGCTTGGAACGACCAGCGCGTTACACGTAAATCTTTGAACAGCCTCACAAACCGTGAGCTTGAAGATATCGGTCTTGTCCGTGGCGACATCGACGGAATCGCGCGAAAATCAGTTCTCTGATTTAGCCGTATTTTGGAAATACGAAAGCCGGTACCCATCGAAAGTGGGTACCGGCTTTTTTTGTTCAACGGTGCGTTATTTACTCGTTACAAAAACAAAGACAAAGCATTGCTCAGCGCAGCGGTGATTGGATCAATATCAAGCAGTCGCCCGCCGAATTGTTCCACACTTGTGCCATTCATAAACATTTCTACCCGACCGGCATAACTTTCAGTCCCATAGGCTGAAAGCAAAACAACTTTTACCAGAAAAAACACAACAATTGCCAACGCGAGAAAGTGAAAAGAAAGGATATCGCGTGGGCGGATGCCGGAGAGAGTAATGCTGCCTGCCCGTTGGCCACGCTGAACCGCATGTGCTTGCGCACCGGTTTTTCTCAGCGGGTTTTGGGCAGATTTAGGAGCCACTTTTAACATTACAGACCTTACACAGTTGGCCCCCACCAACTGAGACCTTGATGCAGCCGAAATGCGACAAAAGCAAGGCACTAAGGCACAAATCGGGCAAAATGGGCCCAAAATGGGGCACCTGCCCCTTTCACTGATTTCGGTTTGGAACCAATGGTTTTCCATCCTTGGGATTGTCGACAAAACCTTTGGGTTTCCGAGGATTCGCTGCACCTGCAAAGATACAAATCGGGGCAAGATTCGGACACATTTCCAAATCAGAGCCGAATCTTGAATTCAAAATCAGCCGTTGCGCTGCAAAATCAGGGTCGTCCAGTCACCGATATCTTCGCGTCGGTACAAGCTGACACCGGATTTGGCATAGGCCTCAACCACATCTTCGGCTTGATGCACCAAGATCCCTGACAGAATAGCAAACCCCTGCCCTTGGAGATTGGCAGCCATATCCGGGGCAAGGTCAATCAGGGGGCCTTTTAGGATGTTTGCAAAGACCAAATCGAACGGTCCACCTGCTTTCAAATCGGTGTGGTCAAAACCGGTGGCTTCAAGACACTGGACACGACCCACAAGATTGTTGGCCTTCACGTTGGCCTCGGCAACGTCCACCGCAACCTCGTCAATATCGCTGGCCATGACATTGCCAGGCCAGATGCGTGCTGCGCCCATCGCGAGAACAGCAGTACCACAGCCCACATCGACAACTTTTTTGCCAACAAAACCTTCGTTGGCCAATTGGTCCAACGCGCGTAAACACCCAAGTGTCGTACCGTGGTGCCCTGTGCCAAACGCCATTGCCGCTTCGATCAGCAGAGGCTCTGAGCCTTCGGGGATCTTATCTGCGTCGTGGCTGCCGTACACAAAGAAACGACCGGCTTCGACCGGCGCAAGCTCTCGCTTCACTTTGGCAACCCAGTCAGTCTCTGGCAACTCGGACACAACAAAGGACTTCGCGCCATGCATGGTCGTCAGAAGCGCCAAACCAGCCTCATCGGGAGATTCAGTGAAGTATCCACCGACTTCCCAAATACCGCTGTCGTCTTCGACTTCAAAGACGCCGATGCCAGTTGGCTCAGGGATCAAACGCTCCATTGCTTCGCCCAAGGCTTCTGCTGCGGCTTTTCCAGTAAGGGTCGTCAGGGCGGTGAAAGTGGGCATTTAACGTCTCCAAAATCTATTCAGGTCGCGGTATCCCTGCCACGTGGTCAGGTCAAGCGCTGGCGTTTTGACCAAAGGCAATCGTTTTCACAAAGCGCCCCGCCCAAAGCGCCCCGAGGACACCAACCACCGACCCAGCAATCGCTTGCCCATAAAGAACTCCCGGCGCGCCCCAGAGACCCGCTGCCCACCACGCGACTGGCAGCATCAACAATCCGTCCCTACTCCAATTCACGATCATCGACCGCCCCGGACGCCCAAGCGTGTTGAATGCGGCGTTGGTGACAAACACCATGCCCATCAAACCCTGTGCCACACCCGTGGTGATCGTAAAGGCGCGCAAAACCTCGGCGCCGATGCCTGTCAGTCCAAAGCCCCGAACGATGAGTGGAGTTGTCATGATCAATATCACCCAGACGATCAACGCATAGCTGACACAAAAGATCAGAGCGTCCCGATAAGTGGTCCACAATCTATCAAACTTTTTGGCACCCAAGTTTTGCCCGAAGATGCCGCCAATTGCCCCGCTTAGTGCAAATATTCCGCCAAATGCCATGACGTACAAACGGCTCGCCACGGCCCACGCCGCAACGGCGGTGTCTCCGAACTGGGCCATGACGCCTGTCAAAAGAAAGCTGCCAAAAGGAGTGCTCAACTGAGCGATCATTGCGGGCAAGGCAATTTTTAGGAACGGCTTCAGGTTTTCGCGGATCGCCAGCAGTGTTGGACGCGCCAACAGATCATGGGTACCGATGGCAAATCGAAGCGCTGTTCCCGTAAGAACGATCCGACTAATCACCAATGCTAAAGCCGCACCGTCTAAGCCTAGTCCCGCCCAGATAATCAACGCGGGATCGACAAACAGAGAAACACTCCCTGAGGTCAGCGTCACAAACATCGCCCGTTTCCCGTCGCCCTTAGCCCGCAAAGCGGCCATAGACCCGAGACCGATCGCCATAAACGACATCGAAGGCACCGTCCAAAACAGGTACCGCGCCGCCATTTCCTTGGTCTCGCCCTCAGCGCCAGCCAAATCCAGCATCTGATGGCGAAACGTCACTACGGTTAGAGCAATCACTATCTGGTTGCCATTGAGGTGATCAAAGCTGCCGTTGCCTGATGCCGTGCACCTGCGTGATCTCCCTGCCCAATCCTGCGCGAGATCAACGCCGTTGCTGCGATCATCAACCCAACACCGCCAGAGACAGACAAAAACTGGATGGCAAAGGCAAAGCCAATGGCCGCAACCAACTGAGGGTCGCCAAGTTGGGAAATCCAGAACAGGTTCGTAGCGTCGACCAAAAAGACAAGTGTAATCCCAGCCGCGCCGGTCAACGTCATACGGACAACGTGCCCCATGGTCGACCCAGTAACAAAACGTGCGCCTTGGTCGGGCATGCCTAGCCCTCGGCCACTGAATTCAACCGCGGAAAGACAGTCTCATTGCCTTTTTCGGGATGCCGAGGGATCAGCAAACTCAGCAGAAGCGATCCAATCGCCATACATGCCGCCACCGTGAATACGGCGCTCGGCGAAACAAGCCAAAGATACCCCAATCCAGCCGGCAGAAACACCGCCGCAATGTGATTGATGGTAAAAGCGACCGCCGCAGTGGGGGCAATATCCTGAGGGTCAGCGATCTTTTGGAAATAAGTCTTCAAGGCCAACGCCATCGCAAACAAAGTGTGATCGACAATGTATAATACACTGGCCAAAACCACACCCCAGCCAAACCAGTAAAGCCCACCATACATTAAGAACACGATTGTCAGTCCGGTGTACTCAACAATTAGTGCCGAACGTTCACCCCAGACGGACACCGCCTTGCCGATCAGCGGGGCCACGACGATGGTGACGATGAGATTGATCAGATAAAGAGACGCAATTTCGTCCACCGCAAAGCCAAACTTCTCAACCATCATAAAGGCCGCGAACACCACAAATATCTGTCGTCGTGCACCCGCCATAAATTGCAGCGCGTAATAGAGCCAATATCGCTTGCGCAGGATCATCTTTTTGACCTGAGGTGTCGCGGATTCAAACGACGGATACGCAAAGAGACAAAACAGCGCGATCAACACCGTCAGTCCGCCGCCAATCATGTAAACCACGGTGAAGTCTAGATCTAAGCGCCGCCACAACAAAACGATCAACAAATAGGCCACAAGGGTGACAAGCGATCCTGCCGAGATCAACCACCCCAGAATTTGCGGTGCCCGGTCCTTGGACAACCACTGTAGCTGAAGCGATTGGTTCACCGTTTCGTAATAGTGAAACCCGATTGAACTGAGCATTGTGATGGTCAAAATGCCCGCCATTGACGGAAAATACGCCGTCACCATGGTCGCCGCGCCCAATAGGACCAGCGATACCATGCCCAGAACTTGTTCTCGGATGAATATGATGATCGCAATCACGCCGACCGCCAGAAATCCCGGAATTTCTCGTACTGTATGCAGCCAACCAATATCTGAGCCATCGAAGCCGCCGACTTCAATCACAAAGTTATTGAGCAACACCGACCACGTATTAAAGGCAATCGGCATAGCCAACGCCATCAAGAACAACAGCGTAATGGGACGCCGCCAAACGGGCAGTTCGTCAGCTTTTTCTAGGGGAAACGTTTTGGTCATACTGCCCTTTACGCGCTTCCTTAGGTTAGAAACAGCGAATTTGCGACATTCGTGGCCAAACCGTCGAATCTACACCGTCGCCTGATCTGAATCAAAGATAGAATAAATTGAATATGACACCAGATGCCCATAGCTTTCTCAAGGGCAAAATTATGAACGTCTTAAATCTGGTCGAGCGCGTGGGCGAAGCCCCTACGGCAGCGATCCTCGGTCTGTTGACCGGTCTGATCTTTGGCGTTTCTGCCCAGCGTTCGCGGTTTTGCCTGCGCGCCGCGGCGGTTGAATTCGCACGCGGCCAGATGGGCGACAAGGTAGCCGTTTGGTTCCTGACGTTTTCCACCGCCTTAGTCTGGGTGCAAGGTGCCAGCCTGCTTGGTTTGATGCATCCCGCCGACGCTCGCATGATGGCCGTCCCAGGCAGTTGGTCCGGCGCAATTATCGGCGGCTTGATCTTCGGTTCAGGCATGGTGCTCGCGCGCGGCTGTTCCGGTCGCTTACTGGTACTCGCCTCAACGGGCAATCTGCGCTCATTGGTGTCAGGCTTGATCTTTGCCGTCGTCGCCCAAATGAGCCTTAAGGGTTGGCTCGCCCCCATCCGAGACTCTCTCGCAGGGATATGGACCACATCCGGCGGCCGTAACCTCAACCTGCTAACGATGTTGCATCTGCCCGACTGGGCAGGATTTGCCATCGGGCTAGGGTTCGCAATCCTTGCCCTTATCCTTGCTCAGAAAAACCACATCTCAAACCGCCGTTTGATCTTTGGCGCAGGGGTTGGGTTTGCTGTCGCAATGGGGTGGGTGCTCACCTACAGCCTCGCCCAAGTCGGGTTTGATCCGGTACAGATAGAAAGCGCCACGTTTACCGGCCCGTCTGCACGCACCCTCATGTTTTTCTTGGACAGCTCAGCGGTTCTTGAGTTTGACATCGGCCTTGTCCCCGGCGTGGTGATCGGCGCATTTGCGGCGTCTGTCCTGTCCGGTGACTTCCGCTTCCAAGGCTTTGAAAACGAAGCCAACATGCGCCGCGCCATGACCGGCGCCGCCCTTATGGGCTTTGGAGGCATGCTGGCCGGTGGATGCGCCATCGGCGCAGGGGTCACAGGCGGGTCGATCTTTGCTGGCACTGCATGGCTTGCTCTGTTCTGCATGTGGATCGGCGCAATGGTGACAGACTACGCAGTAGATCAGTGTCAGTTCAAATTGGCGTAAATCTTTCCCTTTATCTTGCCCAAAATACCTCGGGAGAGCGCGAGAGGGCAGCGCCCTCTCGCCTTGATCGGAGCGCCTGCGCTTCGATCCAAAGACGCCTAATAAAAACTCTGCGGATCAATATCCACCGCCAGCCGTAAATCGCCCTTGGGTTGGAACTGGCCAACCCAATCGGAAATCGCCCTTTGCAGCGCCACGCCTTTTCCAGCCTTCACCAACAACCTGACCCGATGGCGTCCGCGCACCCTCGCAATGGGCGCAGGTGCGGGACCAAACACCTGTCCGCCAACTGACCTCACAGCGCCATCCGATCGCGCCAAAGCCATGCCAAGCTCCATCACTTGATGCGTATCTGATCCGCTGATCACGATCCCCGCCAAGCGTCCGAAGGGCGGCATTCCTGCCGCTTCTCGCTGCGCGGCCTCGGCCTTCCAGAACCCTTCTTCATCTCCCGCTAAAATTGCGCGGATCACCGGATGCTCTGGTTGATAGGTCTGCATAACGGCCTCACCCGGTGTCTCGGCCCGTCCTGCCCGGCCTGATACCTGTCGCATCAATTGAAAGGTCCGCTCCGACGCCCTCAGGTCTGATCCATGCAGCCCAAGATCCGCATCAATCACACCCACCAAGGTCAGCAATGGAAAGTTATGTCCCTTCGCCACCAATTGCGTACCGATAATGATATCGCAGCCCCCAGCCGCAATCGCTTCGATCTCAGCTTTCAACGCCCTCGCTGACCCGAAACGGTCTGACGACAACACCGCCACCCGCGCGTCGGGAAACAAAGCCACAGCTTCTTC
>ERZ1047985.694-NODE-694-length-25247-cov-12.002779_pt1 | contig 25247 bp, 23 predicted proteins | sample MGYA00383097_ERZ1047985 | MGnify/ENA primary metagenome ERZ1047985 (study PRJEB29581, sample SAMEA5548367) | metagenome | biome: marine; feature: coastal; material: water | depth 50 m | study: Short-term variability in the microbial, nano- and picoplankton...
TAATAAATTAAAAAAAGCAAATTTTAAAGAAATTCTTTCTGGCTTGATTGAGTTAATAAACTCAACTGAAATCCTAAACGAAATTAAACCTTCTTTGGAGGTTTTGGTTAAAAGAAACGAATGGAACTTTGGAAAAGTTATGGGTTTGTTTAGGCTTTCGCTTGTTGGGGATTTGTCTGGACCAGATCTTTTTCAAATCGTTTCACTATTAGGAAAAGAAACTTGTAGTTTTAGAATTGGTCTTTTAAACACGGCTTTTGAAGAGCAACAATAAAGACAAAACATTCTTACAAGAAGCTTTCTTTTGGTTGTAGAATTTCGTACCTTATGGACTAACCCTAAAATTTAATATATATATGATTTTTTACATTCCACTAATAGTTATTTTATCTTTAATTATACTCTTTGGCGCTTTTTTTGTCGTCAAACAACAATCGGCGGCAGTAGTAGAGCGATTTGGAAAATTTACTAGCGTTCGCCAGTCTGGTCTTCAAATTAAAATTCCAATAATAGATCGCGTAGCTGGCAGACTCAGCCTGCGGGTTCAACAGCTTGATGTTGTGGTGGAAACCAAAACAAAAGATGATGTTTTTGTAAAAATCAAAGTTTCAGTTCAGTTCATGGTTATTAAAGACAAGGTTTACGATGCTTTTTATAAACTAGACTATCCACACGATCAAATCACTTCATACGTTTTTGATGTAGTTAGAGCCGAAGTACCTAAAATGATTCTTGATGATGTTTTTGAGAAAAAAGATGATGTTGCTATCGCTGTAAAAGGAGAGTTAAACGAAGCAATGAAAAACTACGGATTTGATATTATTAAAACCCTAGTAACAGATATTGACCCAGATGCTCAAGTAAAAGAGTCTATGAATAGAATTAACGCTTCTGAAAGAGAAAAAGTAGCGGCTCAATTTGAAGGAGATGCTCAAAGGATATTAATAGTTGAAAGAGCAAAAGCAGAAGCCGAAAGTAAAAGATTACAGGGTCAAGGTATAGCTGATCAAAGAAGAGAAATTGCAAGAGGGCTTGAAGACTCTGTAAAAGTATTAAACGGAGTGGATATCAATTCACAAGAAGCTTCTGCGTTGATTGTTGTTACACAGCACTACGACACGCTACAGTCTGTGGGATCTTCTAGCAATAGTAATTTAATATTAATGCCTAATTCCCCTCAGGCTGGATCAGAAATGTTGAATAACATGGTGGCGTCTTTTACGGCCAGCAACCAGATTGGAGAAGAAATGAAAAAGGCCAGAAAAGAAAAAGAACAAAATAAAGAATAGAGTTATTTCTTCCAGTTGTCTCTTAAGCCAACAGTTTTATTAAAAGAAATTAAAGGGGTTTCGTTGTTATCTACAATGAAATACCCTTTTCTTTGAAATTGAAACCTGTCTCCTTTTTGTGCGTTTGACAAAAAAGGCTCTGCTTTTGCTATGCTTGTTTTGGAAGAATTAGGGTTTATCATTTTTAAAAGCTCTTCGTCATTTTCTGCGCTTGCTGGATTTGGGTGTTCAAAAAGCCGATCGTATTCGTTGACCTTAACATCAATTGATCCTTTTTTTGAAACCCAGTGTAGGGTTCCTTTTACCTTTCTTTGACTTTCTTCAGATCCAGAGCCGCTTTTACTTTTTGGATCATAAGTACACAACACTTCAGTAATGTTGTTTTGATCGTCATAAACAACTTCGTTAGCTTTTATAATATAAGCGCTTTTAAGCCTTACCTCTTTTCCAACGGTAAGTCTAAAAAACTTTCTGTTGGCTTCTGGTTTAAAATCTTCTTTTTCAATGAAAATTTCCTTTCCAAAGGGCATTTCTCTATCCCCGTACAAAGGATTTTCTGGATTATTTTCTGAAACAACCATTTCGTCTGTATCGCTTGGATAGTTTGTAATAGTTAGTTTTAAAGGGTCTAAAACAACCATAACCCTGTTAGAGGTCTTATTAAGCTCTTCTCTAGCACAAAACTCAAGCAAAGAAGCTTCTATTATGTTTTCTCTTTTTGCTACTCCAGCCAGTCTTACAAACTCTTGCAAAGCCTCAGGCGGGTAGCCCCTTCTTCTTAAGCCAGAAATAGTTGGCATTCTTGGATCGTCCCATCCAGACACCACCCCAGAACTTACAAGTAACATTAATTTTCTCTTTGATGTAATAGTATGGCTTAAGTTTAGTCTTGCAAACTCTCTTTGTTTTGGTTTTAATCTGTTAGGCTCGGCTATTTGTTTTAAAAACCAGTTGTATAATTCTCTATGAGGCTTAAACTCAAGAGTGCATAAAGAGTGTGAAATTTGCTCTATATAATCAGATTCGCCGTGAGCCCAGTCATACAACGGATAAACAACCCAACTAGAGCCAGTTCTTGGGTGTTCTTTTTTAATTACACGGTAAATTACAGGGTCTCTTAAAAGCATGTTGTTTGCGTTCATGCTTATTTTTGCACGCAAAACATGTTTTCCTTCTTCAAAGGCGCCTTGTTTCATTTCGTTAAACAACTTTATGTTTTCATCTACAGGCCTGTCTCTGAACGGACTGTTCACGCCCGGGCTTGTAGGGGTTCCTTTTTGCTTGGCCATTTCAGTAGAAGATTGAGAGTCTACATACGCTTTACCGTTTTTGATCAGATCTACGGCCCAAAGGTAAAGTTGTTCAAAATAATCTGACGCAAATTTTTCTTCATCCCACTTAAAGCCAAGCCAAGAAATATCGTTTTTAATGGCGTCAATATATTGTTGCTCTTCTTTTTCTGGATTTGTATCGTCGAAACGCAAAACGACAGGTGCATTATATTTTTTAGCTAAACTAAAGTTAACACAAATCGCCTTCACGTGGCCTATATGTAAAAACCCGTTTGGCTCTGGCGGAAACCTAAACTTAAGCAAAGACTGATCAAGTCCTGACCCAAGGTCTTCATCAATTATATTTTCAATAAAATTTTTAGATTCTTTCACTTGACAAAAAAGCAAAGTTAAATAATTCCTTACTCTTTTTCTTTGTTTAAACTATCTTTGTTGATATGGGAAAAATTATACTTAAAAACGTTCGTTGCTACAGTTTTCACGGCTGTCTAAAAGAAGAAAGTGTTATAGGAAGTGATTACCTTGTAAACCTAAAGGTTTGGGCCTCTTTGAAAAAAAGTGCTCACTCGGATAAATTGGTTGACACTGTTGATTATGTTTTGTTAAACCATATAATAAAAACGGAAATGTCCAAACCTTCAAAGCTTTTAGAAACCGTAGCCCAAAGGATAAATAATGAAATTTTAAAAAAGGAACCTCGAGTAACAAAATCTATTGTGTCTATAACTAAGGTTTGTCCTCCTATAAACGGTGATGTTGAGGGAGTCTCTGTAAAATTAAAGCAAAAAAGAGATTCTAAATTTTAAAAATGTGTATTTTTGCGCCTTTAATGGCACTGTGGCCGAGTGGCTAGGCAGAGCTCTGCAAAAGCTTGTACAGCGGTTCGAATCCGCTCGGTGCCTCAAAAAAACCCTTTCTTTTAAGATGGGGTTTTTTTATTCTAAAAAACCTTTAAAAATTAATACAATTCCAATAATCAAAATTATACTATTTACTGAAATTTTAATTTTCGTTACCACGCTTTTTGTAAGGCTGCTTTTTAACTGCTGGGCTAAATATATTTTTCCTAAATCAATCAAAAAATATGTGCCTACTATTGTTAAAAAAAACACAAACATTTTGTATTCAGTGTCTTGAAAACCGGGACCATAATTTGCTACGATTAATATCCAAAAAACTAAAACAGCAAAATTAATAATGTTCAATAAAAACCCCCTAACCATATTCTTTATTATGTTCGGAGATTCAGAGTTTGGGTCAAAACTATATTCTTCGGTATCTGCTTTATTTTGATATATACTTAACAAGGTGATTCCTGCATAAAAAAACAACAAAACACCTCCTAAAATTTTCCATGAGGGGTTTTCTTGAATGGATTCTAGTAAGCTACTTGTACTTGCATAGGCTATTGCAAAAAAAACAACTTCAGAGAACACAACGCCAATATTAAAAAAAACAGCCGCCTTAAATCCTTTGCTAACACTTATTTCAAGAATCGTAAAAAAAACAGGGCCTATGGTGAAAGAAAGTATTATTCCTAAAAAAATTGCAGGCAGAAAATCAGTCATTATTTTTTTATTTCTGTTATGTTTCCTCCAAGGGATATTGTTTGATTAAGGGTTTTAGGGCTTCCATAAACATCAATTGCTCCTCCTAGCGAAGCTTTAGCTTCAAAAATATCTCTAGCGTTTGCTTTACACGAGCCTCCAGAGGAAACGTAGGCTTCTGTTTGGCTTGAAAAAAATTCATTTGCCTTTATAACTCCTCCGCTTTTAGCTACGGCTTCGAACGAAAAGGTTGTTCCTTTTATGTTTATAACACCCCCACTATTAGCAGAGGCAGTGGCTTTTTCTGTTTGTAAGTTAAGTTCAATCTGTCCTCCTGAAGCAGATTTTAAATACATTGTTGATTGTTTAAGGGTGTCTTTAGATATTACCGTTGCTGATTGTTTTGCTTCAATTAAAAAAATTCTGCTTTTATGTTTAAGCTTAATAACCGTATTTTGACCTTTAAGCTTTTTAATAAGCTGCATTCTTAAAATTAACGTTCCTGATTTATTTATCACCACCACGTTTTCTGTATTATCACCAGTAATTTTAATGTTATTTTCTGAGGATTTTTCTAAAACCACATTAATTCCGTCTAAAACCTTAAGCTCTTGAAAGTCGCCAATGTTTTTTTCTATTTGTGAAAAAACGAGCTGAGTAATTAATAAAAAAAATATTTTCTTCATTTAATCTTGTTTCTGTCAATTGTTAAAATTACATTTTTTCTATCAATGAAAAATCAATTTGTTTTTTTGATTGATTTACTGCTAAAACTTTTATTAAAACCTTGTCCCCAAGCCTATACTCTTCTTTAGTGTGTCTTCCTAAAAGCAACATCTCATTCTCTAAAAAACTAAAATAGTCACCTGGAATATCTTTTATTCTTATAAACCCTTCACATTTATTTTCTGTCGCTTCGACAAAAATTCCTCTTTCCATTATTCCCGAGATAACACCTTCATAGCTTTTGTTTATGTTTTTAGACATAAATTTAACCTGCATAAACTTAATGGAAGCTCTTTCTGCTTTTGTAGCAATTTCTTCTCTAGAAGAACAGTGTAAACATAGTTTTTCTAAGTTTTGATCCTTTTTATTGTTAGAAAGAATCCTTTCTAGTTCTCTATGAACCAAAACATCTGGATATCTTCTTATTGGAGAAGTAAAATGTGTGTATTTATCAAAAGACAGGCCAAAATGACCAATATTTTTTGTTGAATATTTAGCCTTGCTCATGCTTCTAATAACCAGCGTGTCTATTAAATTTTTTTCTGGTGTATTTTCTGTTTGTTTAAGTAATAAATTTAATTGATTATTAATGTTTTTTGAGTCCCTTAAACTTAGCTTATATCCTAGTTTTTTAATAATTTTTTCGAGTATAATTATTTTTTGGTCATCGGGGTAATCGTGAATTCTAAATAATCCGTTTTTATGTTTAATAAAAAGACTAGCTACTTTTTTGTTTGCTAAAAGCATAAATTCTTCAATTAATTTATTTGCAGCCAATGATTCTTTTATTATTGTTTTAATAGGTTCTTTTTCTTTATTTAAAACAAATTTTACTTCTTTTTTATTGAAAGAAATAGACCCTTTATTATGTCTTTCTTCTCTAAGTTTTTTTGCTAGTTTATTAATTACATATATGCCTTCTTCTATTTCTTTATTTATTTCTTTTGTTTTACCGTTAAGAGAAACACTCAAGGGTATTGTTCTTTTTTTATTATCAATTACAAACTGAGCTTCTTTATAAGAGAGTCTTTCGTTTGAATTAATTACTGTTTTTCCAAACCATTCTTTTATTATTACATTATTTTTAAAAGTAAAAACAGCAGAAAAAGCATATTTATCTTCTCTAGGGTTTAAAGAACATAAATTATTTGAAATTTCTTCAGGGAGCATAGGAACAACCCTGTCTACTAAATATACAGACGTAGCTCGTTTTTCAGCCTCCTTGTCTAGGATTGTGTTTTCTTTTAAAAAATGTGATACGTCTGCAATATGGACTCCTATTTCAATAGTTTCATTATTAATTTTGTTTACAGAAATAGCGTCATCAAAATCTTTAGCATCTGCTGGATCTATTGTGAACGTTGTTATATTTTTGAAACACTTTCTTTTTAGGTCTTCTTTTTTGTTTTGAAAGTCTTTCAATAATTCAGCTTCTTTTATAAGATTATTATCGAACTCATATGGTAATTCAAATTCTTCTAAAATTGCATGAATTTCGTTATTTACATTTCCTTTTTCACCTAAAGCTTTTAAAGCGTTTGCTTCAGGAATATTATTTTCCCATTTAAATATTTCAAAAACAACAATATCATTGTTTTTAATACTATTGTCTCTACATAAAAAAACAACCTTGTCTTTATTAGAATTATAATCAATAAATTTTTGATTATTTTCAGTAAAAACCACACCTACATATCTTTGTTTTTTTCTTTTAACTATCTTAATAACTTTAACTTCTCTATTTGTTATTTTCACACATTCTACTGTGTCTCCATTTAAAGCTTTATTTATGTTTTTTTCAGATATAAAAAAATCTTTTTCATTGTTCTCTACTATTAAATACCCTGAGCCCTTTTTGGTTTTGTCTATAATTCCTGAAACTGTTTTTTTTTGATTTAAAACATAACTACCAGGGTTAACTTGTTTTAAAACACCTTGTTTTTCTAAAGTATCAAGAGACTTTTTGATAAGTATTATATTACTTTCGTTTAATCTACTTTTAATTTGTCTAAAATTTAATTTCTTTTTATTTGAGATCTTTTTAAAAACATTAATAATAGAAGTATTGTAAGAACTTGTTTTTTTCTTTGACATTATTAATCAAATATAATCTTAAATAATTTTTAAATATTAAATAATAGTTAACATTTATATTATTATAATAAATAGATTTTAAAAAATATATGGTTATTATTATAGTGTGTTAACTTATACAATAAGTATAATAAAACATAAAAGAAAAAATAAAAATCAACAGGTTATACAAGTTTTTTTAAAATTTTTAAGAAGTTAAAGTATATATATAAACAGTTGTTAATTAAAAAAATGTTTATAAGTATAAATAAACCTATTGTTAATAATTATAAAAAGAATGTTTATTAATAGAAGATAAATAATAATAAAAGATATTTAAATTTAAGGAATAGCATTTACAAGGATGTTGTAAAATAAAGTGAACAACTAATTAACTAATTATGAACATAGCTATTGGTAACGACCACGCAGGAACAGAATATAAACAGGAAATAAAAAAAATGTTATTAAGCGAGAACCACAACGTTAATAATCATGGCACAGACAGTAATAATAGTGTGGATTATCCAGACCACATTCACCCAGTAGCCAAGCAGGTTGAAAATAACGAGGTTGATTTTGGAATAATCATTTGTGGAAGTGGTAACGGAGCTAACATGACAGCTAATAAACATCAAAAAATAAGATCTGCCTTATGTTGGAATAAAGAAATAGCAGAACTTTCAAGAACACACAACAATGCAAATATTTTAAGCATCCCCTCAAGATTTGTTAGTTTAAAAGAGGCTAAAGAAATGGTTAAAGTTTTTTTAAATACCGATTTTGAAGGAGGCAGACATTTAACAAGGGTAAATAAAATTCCTAAATGAAAATAAAGTGGATTATTAGAAAATGGTCGGAGTTTTCTATAATAGAACTTTATAGTGTTTTAAGGCTTAGGTCAGAAGTTTTTGTTGTAGAACAAGATTGTGTTTACCAAGACATAGATAATAAAGACAAAAAAGCAATTCATCTTTTAGGCTATACAAACACAAATTTAATAGCATATTCAAGAATATTTAATGAAGGCGACTATTTTAAAGAAACTTCTTTTGGAAGAGCAATTATAAAAAAAGAAAAAAGAGGTATGGGTGCTGGAGACGAACTCGTTAGAGAGTCGTTAAAAATAATTAGAAAGGAATACGGAAATAAAAAAGTCAAAATTTCAGCTCAAGCCCATTTAAAAAACTTTTACGCTAAACACGCTTTTATAGCAAAGGGAGAGGAATATTTAGAAGATGGAATTCCACACGTTTTAATGGAGCGTCTTTAAAAACAAATCAGTTATACATTTTGAAATTTCTCTTGAAGAAACTTCTTTTTTACCTTGAAACAAAACAAAAAGACCGCCCTTTTTCTTTTCAAACATAGTGTCAGGTAACGCTCTAATTTGTTCTTTTATCCTTCTTTTTATTAAATTTCTTTTTACAGCTAAAGGAATTAATTTTTTAGGCACAGAAACGCCTATTTTTAAAGAAGACTCTCCAGACAAATAAATTGTTCTCAAAAAACCAACCGAACAAGATGATCCCGATTTAAAAAGAAGTTCTATTTCTTTTTTACTTTTTAAAGAGTTTTGTTTATTAAAAAGAAACATTTAAAGCTGTAAAAGATTGTTTGTCATATCTACGTCTGCCAAAAGACCGGAAGGATCAATTTCTATTTTAATCACCTCTTTTTGTAAAGGAATTAAATAAGACGGTGAAGCCCACCCCCAAAAAGGAAGCGTTTCAAAATCAAGACTAAGCTCTTTTTTAACCCCTCTCATAAGATCAATTGGAATATAAAAGTGTTTTTTTGTGTCATCTACAAAAGTTACAACAAGCTCAATAGGCATAGGAATTAACCCTTTTCTTTCTAAAACAACATTCCCGTCTAGGTATTTAACAGCATAATCAATTTTTTCCGCTGTCCTTGTCCAGTCGTTTAAATACCATTCAAGTTCTAAATCAGAAACTTTTTCAGCAACCCTTTTAAAATCGTTTGGGCCTGGGTGTTTAAATTTAAACTCGTTAAAATATCTTTTAATAATTTTTTTTAATGTTTTTTGACCAACAATATAACCAAGCTGGGATAAAAAAACAGAGCCTTTGCTGTAAGCGGAGACGCTGTACGCGAAATTGTAGTTGAACCGATCAGAATGGGTTGTTTGAGGCTGTTCAACTCCGGAATTTGCCAGCCTACGATAACTGTTATATGAGCCTTTAAAAGGGTTTTTAGGAGACTTCCCTAAAACAGTGTTTTCGGCCAAAACATCAACATAAGACGCAAAACCCTCGTCCATCCAAGGGTGTTTCGCTTCGTTATTAGCCAAAATGTGTTGAAACCAAGCGTGGGCCATTTCATGTGAGGTTGTTCCAAGCAACCTAGAATATTGTTCCCCTCCAGTAATAAGAGTAGACATTGCATATTCCATTCCCCCATCACCCCCTTGAATTATAGAGTATTGTTTCCAAGGATATTCGCCAATGTTTTCGTTAAAATATTCCATTAGCCCAACACTGTGAGGCTGAAGTTTTCGCCAATTCTCAAGATTAGTTTTATATAAAAAATGTAACTCCACATCGTTTGGACCATTGACTACGTCATGATAAAAACCAGGATCAGCAGCCCAAGTAAAATCATGAACCATAGGAGCATAAAAATGCCATGTCAGTTTTTCTTTTTCTGAATGATCAATAGCTTTGTTTTTAGACTGATACCCATAACCTATTTCGTTGGGGTTTTGTAAATATCCTGTTCCTCCCAGGATATAGGTTTTGTCAATAGTTATTTTAACATCGTAATTTCCCCAAACCCCATGGAACTCTCTTGCAATATAAGGGTTCGGGTGCCAACCTTCAAAGTCATATTCTGCAAGCTTAGGAAACCACTGTGTCATTGACAAAGCAACACCGTCATTATTATTTCGACCAGACCTGCGAATTTGTTTGGGCACTGTCCCGCTAAACACTAGTGATAGTTTTGTTTTTTTTCCAGGCAACAGCGCCTTATTTAATCTAGCCAATAAAACAGTTTCTTGTTTATCAAACAATATCGGTTTACCGTCTTGCTTTAATTCAAAAACAGACAAATCTCCTTCTTCATTTTTATTAAGCTTGCTTATTCTGTCTTTAACCCTTCTATCGGGGTCACTAATATTAAGAGATCTAACATCCATTTGGCTTCCAGGTTTAAAGGCATTAAAATACAAATGATAATAAACCTTTCTTATTGTGTCGGGAGAATTGTTTGTGTATACAATTTCTTGGCTACCATTAAACTTAAACGTATTAACATCAACACTAACATCCATGGTATAGTCAGCTTTTTGTTGCCAATTAGATTGTGAAAACAAAACAAATGGCAAAAAAAACAATAGATAAAAAACAGGCTTCATATAGATTAATTAAAAATTTCGTTAAAAGTAAAAGATTTGTCAATTCTAACACCTTTTTCTGTGTTTTTTAAAGTGACAATTTGATTGTAAGGATCATGTTCTAAAAATAAATAATAGTCGTTGTCAACAGCTTCTTTTAAAAAAAGCTCTTTTTCGCTCATCGAAACCAAAGGCCTTACGTCGTAACCCATCACATAAGGAACCGGAACATGCCCTGCAGTAGGCAGAAGATCAGCAGCAAAAACAAGAGACTTGTTTTGGTAAGTTAGCCTAGGAATCATTTGTTTTTCAGTGTGACCGTTTACATATAAAACATCAAAACCTAATTCTTTTTTAAATTCAAAACCTTTTTTATGTTCTGAAACAAAAGACAGGGCCCCAGACAACTGAATTGGGTCGAGATTTTCTTTTAAAAAAGAAGCTTTTTCTCTTGGATTAGGATTTTTTGTTGCCCATTCCCAATGAGTTTTGGAGCTCCAGTATTTAGCGTTTTTAAACAGCGGTTTGTAAAAAGGCTTTCTATTATCTTTAACTGTTCCTCCTCCACAGTGATCAAAATGGAGATGGGTAAAAAACACGTCAGTAATGTCGTCGCACGAGAAACCAGCGGCCTTAATTGAAGAAACTAAACTGTATTCTCCCCACCTAAAATAATAACTAAAAAACTTTTCTGATTGTTTATCTCCCATTCCTGAGTCAACCAAAACAAGCCTATCTCCTTCTTCAATTAACAAACATCTTGAGGCCATATCAATCATATTGTTTGAGTCAGAAGGGTTTGTTTTTTGCCACAAACTTTTAGGCACGACACCAAACATCGCTCCTCCGTCAAGTTTAAAATTACCAGCCTCAATAGGATATATTTTCACAGCTAATTTTTCATAGTTAATCTAAGTACCGAGCAAGCAGAGTTTTCGGTAAACTTATCTTTACCGCCACCCAGTAATAAATTTATCCATCCGTCCTTTTCGGGACTTCCTAAAACCAATAAGTCGTATTCTGAAGAAATAGAAGAAATAGAATCGACAGGGTCTTCACTTTCTACAATTCGAAGCTCGGTTTTTGTTTTTAAAACAGAAAGCAAGGATTTTGACTTTGTTTCCATTTTTTTTGATAAAGCGCCTGACAAAGAGGGGGGAACAATATGTAAAAGAGTAAGAGAAGCATTATAAAACGAACAAATTCTATCCGCAACAGCCAAAAAGTTTTTATCTTTTCTTCCAGGCCTTAACGCAATTAAAACTTTGCTAATGTTTTTTACTCCGTTGTCTTTAAATAAAGCAAGGTTAGAGTTGACATTTGTTAACAGCCAACCAATTGGGTTTCTAACCAAAATACCGCTATGCGCTCTACCGTCCCAGCCCAGTACAAGCCATTCACAATTGACTTGCCCACTAAGCAAAGCCACCGTGTTAGAAACTTCGTGAGTAACTAAGGATTCAAAAACAATTTCTTTTTTACTAACCTCAGCAAGTCTTTTAAGCCTTCTTTTAATTGACAATATTTTTGGGGTATCTTCATTGATTGCCTCTAAAAAAGTTTGATTAGGAACTTCAGTGATATTAACAGCCTGAACAAAACTTTGAGCATTAATTGCACACGCTATTTCTGTTAACATTTCTTCAGACTTTTCGTTCCCAAGAAAAGGAACAATTGTCCCGGCGTCTGACGCTAAAGTTGAAACTATATTTTTTTTATCAGGCAAGGCCAAACTTTTGCTAGGAGCATCCTTTTTATAAAACAAAAACAAGGCGGGAACATGTCCGTAGTTGGTCAAAACACCTGTTCTTGTAGCTCTCTTCCCAATTGTGAGGTATACAATAAAACCAACAGCAGAAATAACAAGAATAGAAATAAACGGAACAAGCCCTAAAAGAAAGAGCAAAACAATCCCGCTTAAAACACCAAAAATCTGCAAAAAAGGGTATAACGGAGATTTATACGAAGGCTTATACCATTGGGCAGAAGTTTCTCTTAAAATTATAACACAAAGATTAACAGAAACAAACATCATTACCATAAACGCACTCGCAAGTTTAGCGATTTTAACAACGTCTAAAAACAGAATGACTAAAGCCATAATAACGCACGTGAACAAAATAGAGGCGATAGGGGTTAGGTATTTAGAGTGAATCTTTGAAAAGAAAGACGGAACCAAAAGGTCTCTTGCCATTGCAAAAGGAAATCTCGAAGAGGCTAATACACCAGAATTAGCGCCAGACATGAGGGTTAAAACCCCAACACAAGCAACGGCATATCCAAAAGTTGTTCCCCCAACAAGCTCAGAAAGAGTATGAATAGGCCTTAGATCAGTTGACAAAACATTAGGATCAACATTACCAACCAAAACAAAAGAAATAAAAACATAAATACCAGCTATAAACAAAAGGGAAAGAATCATCGCTAAAGGCAGGTTTTTATCAGGGTTTTTAATTTCTCCAGCAATTGCAGCAATTTTAATTACTCCAGAATACGACAAGTATACAAAGGCAACAGCGGAAATTAAGCCTACGTTTCCATCTTTTAAAAAAGGGTTTAAATAAGACTCTTCGATAGAAGAAAACCCAAAGAAAAAAAGCGTAGTAAGACAAACAAGGCTTATAACAACAATAACAAGCTGAACCTTGCCCACCTTTTTTACACCAAATACGTTTAGAAAAAAAATAAACACCAAAAAAGCTAAGGCGACTAATCGCGTCATTCCATCATCAACACTTGTTAGCACCGCTAGATACGCACCTAGACCTATTAAAGCAAAAGAGCTTTTTAAAAGCAAAGAGAGCCACAGTCCAATTCCTGAAATTGTTCCAAACAAAGGGCCAAAAGCACGCTCTATATAAACGTAAGTTCCTCCAGACGAAGGCATTGCGGTAGCAAGCTCAGACTTAGAAAGAGCCGCAGGTAAAACACACAAAGCTCCAAGCAAATACGCTAGCCAAACCGAAGAACCTGTTATTCCAGAAGCAAAACCAGGTAGCACAAAAATCCCACTACCAAGCATACCCCCAATACTAATTGCAATGACATATGGTAAAGAAAGGCTTCTGTCTAGTTTTTTCATTTAAATAAAAATAATGTTTTTAAGCAGAATTCCTATAAAGAAGCTTTTAATTTTGACAAAAAAAGTGAAGAATAAACCTTAGTCGTTAAGTTTTAAAACAGCCATAAAAGCTTCCTGGGGAATTTCAACACTTCCTACTTGCCTCATTTTCTTTTTACCCTTCTTTTGTCTTTCAAGAAGCTTTCTTTTTCTACTAATATCTCCACCGTAACATTTGGCAGTTACATCTTTTCTAACAGCTTTTATTGTTTCTCTTGAGATAATTTTAGCACCAATTGCAGCCTGAATAGGAATGTCAAATTGCTGTCTAGGAATTAATTGTCGTAATTTTTCACACATTTTTTTCCCTATAGAATAAGCGTTGTCAGAATGAATTAACGAAGAAAGGGCATCGACAGAACTGCCGTTTAACAATAAATCTACTTTGACTAGCTTAGATTTTCTCATCCCAACAGGCGAGTAGTCAAAGGAAGCATAACCTTTTGAAACAGTTTTAAGACGGTCGTAAAAATCGAAAACAATTTCAGCAAGAGGCATATCGAAAATAAGCTCAACTCTTTGAGTGGTTAAATAGGTTTGATTCTTTATTTCACCTCTTTTTTCAATACACAAACTCATTACATTTCCAACATAATCAGACTTTGTAATTATGGTTGCCTTAATAAAAGGCTCTTCAACTCTTTCTAGACTTGAAGGGTCTGGCAAATCAGTTGGGTTATTTACAAGTATTGGAGTGTTTGGGTCTTTTCTGGTATATGCACTATAAGACACGTTAGGAACAGTTGTAATTACAGACATATTAAACTCTCTTTCAAGCCTTTCTTGAATTATTTCTAAATGAAGCATTCCTAAAAAACCACATCTAAAACCAAAACCAAGAGCAGAAGAGCTTTCGGGAGAATAAACCAAAGAAGCATCGTTTAATTGCAGCTTGTCCATTGAAGACCGTAATTCTTCGTAATCTTCTGTGTCTACTGGGTAAATACCAGCAAAGACCATTGGCTTTACATCTTCAAAACCAGAAACCCCTTTGTTGTCTACTGAATCGACGTCTATTATAGTGTCGCCAACCTTAACTTCTTTTGCGTTTTTAATACCAGTTATTAAATAACCCACATCTCCAGCACCAATATATTTTTTAGGAGTTTGTGTAAGGTTTAAAGTACCAACTTCGTCAGCAGAATATTCTTTTTGAGTAGCAAGAAATTTTATTTTTTGGCCTTTAGAAATTTTTCCAGAAAAAACCCGAAAATAAGTTTCTACCCCCCTGAAAGGATTATAGACAGAGTCAAAAATAAGCGCCTTTAAAGGCGCGTTGTCGTCCGTTTCAGGCGCAGGAACCACATTAATTATAGCGTCTAAAATGTCTCCTATTCCAAGCCCTGTTTTTGCAGAGGCGTGTATAATTTCCTCTTTTTTACAGCCAAGAAGATCAATAATATCATCACTAACCTCTTCAGGATTTGCCGAAGGAAGATCAATTTTGTTTAGTACAGGGATTATTTCTAGGTCGTTTTCTAAAGCCAAATAAAGGTTTGAAATTGTTTGAGCCTGAATGCTTTGAGCAGCATCCACAATAAGAAGTGCGCCTTCGCAAGCGGCAATAGACCTGGAGACTTCGTATGAAAAATCAACATGGCCAGGCGTATCGATTAAATTTAAAACATAATCAACCCCCTCTTTTTCATAATTCATTTGAATAGCGTGAGACTTGATTGTTATACCACGCTCTCTTTCAATATCCATATTATCCAAAAGCTGATCTTGTTTTTCTCTACTTGTAACAGCACCGGTATAATCAAGAAGCCTGTCGGCAAGTGTGCTTTTGCCATGATCGATATGCGCTATAATACAGAAGTTTCTAATTTCAGCCATTTAGAATAAATAAGGCACAAATATAATGTAATAAACTCTTTAAGTCTATTAAGATTAATATTTTACTTTTGCATTAAAACATTTAATTTTTGATTAAGATAGGCGAAATCGAAATACCAAACTTTCCTCTTTTGTTAGCCCCAATGGAAGACGTAAGCGACCCTCCTTTTAGAGCTTTGTGTAAGGAGCAAGGCGCTGATGTGGTTTACACAGAGTTTATTTCTAGCGAAGGGCTTATTAGGAATGCTCAAAAAAGCGTGATAAAATTAGATATTTTTGAAAAAGAAAGGCCAGTTGGAATTCAAATTTTTGGAGCAAACCTTGATTCAATGCTTCAGTCTGTAGACATTGTAGAATCTGTAAAACCAGATATTATTGATATTAATTTTGGATGTCCAGTTAAAAAAGTTGTTTCAAAAGGGGCGGGAGCAGGAATTCTAAAAGACATTGACCTTATGGTAAAACTAACAAGAGAAATGTGTAAAAGAACCAAGCTTCCAGTAACTATTAAAACCAGGCTTGGCTGGGACGAAAACTCTATAAAAATTGTTGAAGTTGCAGAAAGGCTGCAAGACGTAGGGGCAAAAGCAATTTCTATTCACGGAAGAACAAGGGCCCAAATGTACAAAGGGGAAGCGAATTGGAAGCCAATAGCCGAAGTAAAAAATAATCCAAGAATGTTTATTCCTGTTTTTGGAAATGGAGATGTTAATAGCCCTGAAAAAGCAAAGCTAATGAGGGATGATTATGGTTTAGACGGAGCTATGATTGGCAGAGCAAGCATTGGAAACCCGTGGTTTTTTAATCAAGTAAAAGCTTTTTTAAAAACGGGAGAAAAAATTCAACCCCCCTCAATTTTAGAAAGAATTAACGTTGCTAAACGCCATTTAGAAATGTCTATCAAATGGAAAGGAGATCGATTAGGAATTTTAGAAACAAGAAGACATTATTCTAATTATTTTAAAGGAATAAAAGATTTTAAGCCATACAGAACAAAACTTGTTACTCTTGAGTCAAAAGAAGAATTAATGAGCGTATTTTCTGAGCTAGAAGAAATAAACGAAACACTATTAGTTACAGCTTAATCTTAAGACTTGTTTTGGAAGCCAAATAAGATCCGAGAGAACAAACAATCAAAAGAAACACAATCACCAACAACACATTAGACAACTCTAAGCTTACTGGGTAAGGAATTTCAGTCCCAGCCAGTTTAATAAAGGAATAAGATTTTTGTAAAGACACAAAACAAATTCCAGAAACTAGCCCAATTACTCCACCTGAAAAAGAAATCATTAAACCGTGCTTAAAAAACAAAGTTTGGATGTTTTTTTTGGTAGCACCAAGCTTTAAAAGAGTTTGTACTCCTTTTCTTTTTTCTACAATTAAAATAATTATTGCCCCAATTGAATTAAACATTGCTACAGTTAATATTAGACCCATAAGAATATTCAAAATCAAACCCTCCACATTTAGCATCTTATAATACGTTTGGTTAAGCTCTTCCCTTGATTTTACTAAATAACCCTCGTTAAAAACTTTTTTCAAAACCTTTGTCAAAGTCCTGGAATCATCAAAAGTTTTAATTAAAATGGACGTAATCTCTTCCTTGTTTTTTTTCAAAAGAGATTGAGCGGAACTCAAAGAAGAAAAAACGGTTCTTTGGTCTTTAACATCTGAGGATGTATATACGCCAGAGGGAATAAAACCCGAAGTCCGAAAAGGACTTTTAAGTAAAGAAGGGCCGCTGTTATTGTTAGGAACACCAACACTTAACTGCCCTCCATAATTAAAAAGACCCAGATTTAGTTTATCAGCAAGAAAATAACTAACTAAAACCTCGCTAGAACCTAAATCTATCCATCTTCCAACAGAGATAATACTGTCAATCTCTATGACGTTTCTAAAGTTTTTGTCAACGCCGACCAGTCTGCCATAAGTGTTTTTTTCATCACTACTTAGAAGAACTTTTTCTTCAAGCGTTTTTGAATAAACAAAAGAATCATTATTGGAGGAAAGCCAGTTTAATTGACTTTCAGTTAGAGTGAAAGAAGAAAAAGCTGCCGAGCTAATTTTAATATCAGGATCGAAGGCCTTATTATAATTTAACCCAAAGTCTGTGAGTCCAGAAAACACAGAAAGAACAATAAAAAAAGAACAAGACGCCACTATTAAAACAAAAGAGGCTATTAAGCTTACAAAATTTACAATATTGAATTTGCTTTTTGAAAAAAAATATTTTTTTGAAACAAAGAAGCTAATCCCCATTTTATATTTTTTTTCTTTTAGGCAGAAGGGAGCTGTTTTTGATAGGGTCCTCTGTTTTTTTTAAAGCTTTTTCTATGGAATCAATATGTTCTAAAGAATCATCGTTATAAAAAAACAACTCAGGAATTCTTCTAACCTGATTTTTAACTAATAAAGCTAGAGAATGTCTTATGGCGTTCTTTTTCTTTAAAAACAAATCAAAAATCATTTCCGTGTTTTTTACAGGAAAGACGCTTATGTATGTTTTTGCAGAGGAAAGATCAGAAGAAACTCGAACTTTTGTTACTGAAGCAATTACAGATCCTGACAAAGTTTCCTTTAAAAGCTGCTGTAGAATTACAGTTAGATCTTGCTGAATTACAGCTCCTATTTTTTTTTGTCGGGTTGTTTCCATATTACAAAAATACAGAAAACTTTAACTATAATCTTGAAATACGAAGCGTGTTTACCTGCCCTTTATCTTTTACTGGCATAGCCGCAAGGTTAATCACAAGATCACCGAAATTAACAAAGCCTTTTTCAATTGCTAAATTATTTACTTCCTCAACCGTTTTGTCAGTACTAACAAAGTTGTCATAATAAACACACTTAACTCCCCAAAGCAGCCCAAGTTGTGAGAGTATTCTTTTGTTTGAGGTAAAAACCAATATCATTGCAGAAGGTCTCCAAGAAGAAATCTGCCATGCAGTGTAGCCGCTATTAGTAAGTGTACATATGGCTGAAGCGCTTAGCTCATTAGCAATGTTACAAGCCTGAAAACAAACAGCTTTTGTAATAACCCTTTTAGAATGAATTTCAGGAAGAGTGTCTGGAACTGAAATTAGAGGAGAGTTTTCAACGCCCTTAATTATTTTTCCAATTGTTTGAATAACCTCAACAGGGTATTTTCCTACTGATGTTTCTCCAGAAAGCATTACCGCATCAGCACCGTCCATTACAGAGTTTGCCACATCGTTAACCTCGGCTCTTGATGGCGTAAGACTATCAATCATGGACTCCATCATCTGAGTAGCAATTATAATTGGCTTTCGGGCTTTTTTAGCCTTATTAACCATAAGTTTTTGTTTTAAAGGGACTTCTTCTGCGGGAATTTCAAGGCCCAGATCTCCCCTAGCGACCATTAAACCATCAGCCGCATGAAGTATTGCGTCTAGATTAAGAATAGCTTCAGGTTTTTCAATTTTAGCAATAATTGGAATTTTATGTTTTGAGTTTTGACTAATTAGCCTTTCAAGCTCACAAACATCTTCTTTTGATCTAACAAACGAAAGCGCTAACCAATCAAAATTATTTTTTATTGCAAACAAAGCATCTGATTTATCCTTTTCTGTAAGAGCGGGCAATGAAAGCTTTGTGTTTGGAAGGTTTACTCCTTTTTTAGATTTTAAGACACCCCCCTGAACAACTTTAACTTTAACTAAATCTTTTTTATTTGTTTCAATAATTTCTAAAATTATCTTACCGTCATCAACCAAAACCTTTTCTCCTTTAGAAACATCTTTGGGAAAGTCTTTATAGTTTATAGAAACTAAATTAGAATCACCTAATTCTATCGCATTTGTAGTAATCGAAAACAAAGCTTTATTTTCAACGACAACCCCTTCTTTTACATTGCCTAATCGAATTTTTGGACCCTGTAGATCTCCTAAAATTGCTACGTGAAGATCCAACGACGAGCTTATTTCTCGAATGTTTAAAACAGTGTTTTTCACCTCGTCATGGTTGGCATGTGAAAAATTAACACGAAAGACATTAACACCATTTTCAATTAGAGATTTAAGCATTGACTTTTCAGTTGAGCTAGGGCCTAGAGTTGCTATTATTTTAGTTTTATTTAAAGTCATATTTATTCAAATATTAAATTTTCTTTTGATTTAAGCTTCCTTTTTGGAATTTTATAAATAGAGATAATTTCAGGAATTCTAGAAAGTTTTTTTAAAAAATCAGCAAAAAGGCACTGATCTCCAATACATTTTAATACATATTGAACAGAGCGTATTTCTGGCATTAAAAAATACGTTTCAACTGAATCTTGAAAAAAAGATAATGATCCCTCAGATTTAATGGAGTTTGTACAGGAATTATTATATATCCAGAAATCTAAATCAGATTTTTTATCAAAATAGTTATAAGTCATAAAAGAGCCAGCAACAGACTTAAACGTAAGATCTTTTTTTGTTCTAGTGAAGCGCGTTCCTAAATGAAAGTTCAGTAAAAGAACGAGTTTAAAAAACTCATCATCAAAATGTAAAGCGAAATAGCTTGTCTCTTTTTCAGGCTCAACATGTTTCAAGATATGGTTAGGCATAGGTTCAAATATACAACATGTAATAGTTATCGAGGAAACGAAAGGCTATTCTTCAAATTTCTTAAACAGAACACAGGCATTATGCCCTCCAAAGCCAAAAGTGTTACTCATCGCATAATTTACTTCTCTTTTTTGAGGCTTGTTAAAGGTAAAATTAATTTTTTCGTCTATTGCCTCATCTTTTGTTTGGTGGTTTATTGTAGGCGGAATAATACCGTTGTTAATTGATAAAATTGATGAAATTGCTTCAACAGCACCAGCAGCACCCAACAAATGACCGGTCATTGATTTGGTTGAGTTAATATTCATGGAATAAAGGTGGTTTCCAAAGACTTTATATAGCGCCTTAGACTCAGCAACATCTCCTAAAGGAGTTGAAGTTCCGTGCATATTAATAGTATCAATCATTTCTAAACTTACACCAGCGTCTCTCAAGCAGTTTTCCATCACCTTAATAGCGCCTATTCCCTCAGGGTGAGGAGCAGTCATATGGTATGCATCAGCAGAAAGGCCTCCGCCAACAAGTTCAGCATATATTTTAGCACCTCTTTTTTTAGCGTGCTCATATTCTTCTAGAATTAGAGCTCCACCACCTTCGCCAAGAACAAACCCGTCTCTGCCTTTATCAAAAGGTCTTGACGCAGTTTTTGGATCATCATTTCTTGTTGATAGCGCATGCAGCGCATTGAAACCTCCAATACCAGAAATTGAAACACCGGCTTCAGAACCGCCAGAAACAATTACATCAGCATGACCAAGACGTATGTAGTTTAAACCATCAATTAACGCGTTAGCAGAGGAAGCACATGCGGAAACAGTGGCAAAATTAGGACCTCTAAAACCGTTTCTAATAGAAATTATTCCAGGAGCAATATCGGGAATCATTTTAGGAATCATAAAAGGATTAAACCTGGGTGTTCCGTTACCAGAAGCAAAGCCTAAAACTTCATTTTGAAAGGTTTCTAACCCGCCAATTCCAGCACCCCAAATAACACCAATCCTATCTTTGTCAACATTATCTTCAATTAGTCTAGAATCCTTAATAGCCTCTTCAGATGAAACAATGCCATATTGAGCAAACCTATCCATTTTTCTTGCAAGCTTTCTGTCCATAAAGTTTTGAGGATCAAAATCTTTAAGTTCACAAGCAAACTTGGTTTTGAAATTAGTTGTGTCAAAATAAGTGATGTCACTAGCCCCGCTTTTTCCAGACGTAAGGCCATTCCAATATTCGGAAACAGTGTTACCAATAGGTGTCAATGCCCCTAATCCGGTAACAACAACACGCTTAAGTTCCATAAAGACTATTTTGAGCTTTCGATGTACTGTACAGCTTGACCAACAGTAGCTATTTTCTCTGCTTGGTCATCAGGGATTTGAATATCAAATTCTCTTTCAAATTCCATAATTAATTCTACTGTGTCAAGAGAGTCAGCACCCAAGTCGTTAGTAAAACTAGCGGCAGGCACAACTTCATTTTCGTCAACCCCTAATTTGTCGACAATAATTGCATTAACTCTAGATGAAATATCAGACATAATTCTTTTGTTTAAAGTTCCGACAAAAATAAAAAACTTTACATTATATACCCTCTTTTTTATAAAAATTAAAAAAAAGAGTGCTTTTAAATGTTTAATTAAGAAGGAGAAAGCGTTATTTTTGAGTATTATTAAATTTAAAATTGAAGAATAATAAAAAAAACATAGTCATTTTTGCTTCAGGATCTGGGTCTAATGCCGTTAAAATTTATGAGTATTTTAATGTCGCTAACAAAGTAAACATAGCGTCCTTATATTGTAATAATCCCAAAGCTAAAGTATTGGACAAGTTTAAAAAATTTAACATTAAAACAGTGTTGTTTAAAAAAGAAGATCTGGAAAATAAAACTATTTTAAATAATTTGCAGAACGTAAACCCAGACCTTATTGTCCTAGCCGGATTTTTATTAAAAATGCCAAAAAACATAACAAGCTTTTTCAAAAACAAAATAATTAATATTCATCCAGCTCTTCTCCCAATGTATGGAGGAAAAGGAATGTATGGACAGAATATTCATAACGCTGTTATTATAAATAAAGAGAAAACATCTGGACTTACAATTCATTACGTTAATGATAAGTATGACGATGGTGCAATTATTTTTCAAAAAAAAATCGGATTAGAATCTGGTGAAACCGCTTTGTCGCTTTCAAAGAAAATATTAGAACACGAACACCTGAACTACGCTCCTTTAATCGAAAAGCTTTTAGCAAATGAATAACAGCAGTGATGTAATTATTTACACCGACGGATCGTCTAGAGGAAATCCAGGGCCAGGAGGCTATGGAATTGTTATGGAAGACTGTAAAACAGGATTTACCAAGCAGTATTCGCAAGGGTTTATAAAAACAACAAATAACAGAATGGAGCTATTAGCAGTTATTGAAGCATTGAAAAAGCTCAAAAAAAGAAAGCTCAACATAACAGTTTTTACTGACTCAAAATACGTTGTTGATTCAGTTGAAAAAAAATGGGTTTTCAAATGGAAAAAAACCGGTTTTAAAAATAAAAAAAATGTAGATTTGTGGCTTGAATTTTTAAAAGTACAAGAGCTAAACAACATTTCCTTTAAATGGATAAAAGGACACAACAACCATCCGCAAAACGAAATTTGTGACAAACTTGCTTTTAACGCTTCAGAAAACAAACCCTTATTAGTTGATAAGGGATATGAAAACATTTTAAATAAACTCTTTTGAAAAAAACATTAATTGTTGGAACCGTTGCATTTGACGAAATAGAAACGCCTAAAGAAAGCTCAGGAAAAATATTAGGAGGAGCAGCAACATACATTGGCTTAAGCTCGGCCATATTTAAATCCCAAGCTTCAATTATTTCGGTTGTTGGAGGAGATTTTGATCAAAAATATTTGGAACTACTTAACTCTAAAGGGTTGAACACAAATTCAATTGAGGTTGTCTCAAAAGGAAAAACCTTTTATTGGAAAGGAAAATACCACAAGGACTGGAATAAAAGAGATACTCTAAACACTCAGTTAAATGTTTTAGCAGATTTCAATCCAATATTAAACGAACAAAATTCTAGCGCTGAAATTATAGTTTTAGGAAATCTACATCCAGCCGTGCAAAGCACGGTTTTAAATCAAATTAGCTCAGAAAGTAAATGTGTTATTCTAGACACCATGAACTTTTGGATGGATAATTCACTAGAAGAGCTTTTAAAAGTAATAGGAAAAGCAAATATTATTATAATAAATGACGAAGAAGCTTTACAGCTTTCCGGAAAAGACACTCTTTTTAACGCCGCAGACGAGATACTAAAAATGGGACCAGAACATGTTGTTATTAAAAAAGGAGAGCACGGAGCGATGTTGTTTAATAAAAACGAGTTCTTTACAACTCCCGCTTATCCTGTAAAAAAAGTTAAAGACCCGACAGGCGCAGGAGATACTTTTGCAGGTGGATTTGCAGGGTTTTTATCTCAAAACAATGATTTAGATTTTGACACCTTAAAACTTGCGGTCGTTCACGGAACGGTCATGGCATCATTTTGTGTGGAAGGTTTTGGAACCTCACAAATGGAAGAACTAACTAAAGAAGCTTTTCAAAACCGACTGAAAGAATTTAAGAAATACACAAGGTATTAAAGAAATTTAAGTATTTTTATTGCGAAGTATTAAGCGTCAATGAGCGATCAAATTAAACACGAATGCGGAATAGCTCTTATAAGACTACTTAAACCCCTGGAATTTTATCAAAAAAAATACGGCTCAAAATCTTACGGAGCCAATAAGATGTATTTGATGATGGAAAAGCAGCATAATAGAGGTCAGGATGGAGCGGGACTTGCAACTGTAAAAATTGGAGCGAAACCAGGTGAAAAATATATTTTTAGAGAAAGATCGTCAGCCAAACAGCCAATTCAAGAAGTTTTTACTAGAGTAAACGAAAGAATAGCGGGCTCAAAGGAGTCTGAAGAAAATGTTCCTTTTCAGGCCGAACTTTTGCTTGGACACGTGAGATACGGAACGTTTGGCAAAAATAATATAGAAAGCGTTCATCCTTTTTTAAGACAAAATAATTGGACCCATAGAAATCTAATTGTAGCAGGAAACTTTAATATGACTAATAATCAAGAATTGTTTGAGAACCTGGTCAAGCTAGGTCAGCATCCAAAAAGCAAAGTGGACTCTGTTACTGTTATGGAAAAAATAGGGCACTTTCTTGATGATGCGGTACACAAAATTTATAAAGATTTAAAAAAAGAAGGCTTCAACAAGCAAGAGGCCTCTCCTTTAATTGAAAAAAGACTTAAAATAAGCAAAGTTTTAAAAAAAGCCTCAAGAGATTGGGATGGAGGATATGCAATGGCTGGTCTTTTGGGTCATGGAGACGCCTTTGTTTTAAGAGACCCTTCCGCAATTCGACCAGCATATTACTACAAAGACGATGAAGTTGTTGTTGTTGCCTCTGAAAGACCCGTAATTCAAACGGTTTTTAACACAACTTTTGAAGAAATTAAAGAACTTGAAGCGGGACACAGTATAGTTATTAAAAAATCAGGAAAAACCTTGATAGTTCCTATTCTTGAAAAAAGAGAAAGAAAAGCATGTTCTTTTGAAAGAATATATTTTTCAAGAGGAAGTGATAAAGAAATATATTTAGAAAGAAAAAAACTAGGAGAATTGCTTTTTCCTAAAATACTGCAATCAATAAACAGTGATTTAAAAAACACTGTTTTTTCCTATATACCAAACACAGCAGAAACCTCTTTTTTTGGATTGGTTCAAGAAGCTCAAAAGTATATAAGCAGTCAAGCAATTGTAAAGCTTCTTGAAGAAAAACAAGAAATATCAAAAGAAAATTTAGAAAAACTTTTTTCATTGAAACCCAGAATTGAAAAGGTTGCAATTAAAGACGCAAAACTTAGAACATTTATTGCTGACGACGCAAATAGAGATGAATTAGTTGCTCATGTTTACGACATAACTTATGGATCAATAAAAAAAACAGACACACTTGTTATTATTGATGACAGTATCGTAAGAGGAACAACATTACAAAAAAGTATTTTAAAAATTTTAGACAGATTAAATCCAAAGAAAATAGTTGTAGTTTCTAGCGCTCCTCAGATTAGATATCCAGATTGTTATGGAATAGATATGGCAAAAATGGAGGACTTTATAGCTTTTAGAGCCGCAATTGCTTTACTTAAATCTGAAGGAAAAGAAGATCTTATTAAAGAGACTTACAATGATTGTTTAAAGGAACTTAAGCTTCCTTCTTCAAAAATGAAAAATAAGGTTAAAAAAATCTATTCCGATTATTCAGATGAGGATATTTCTAATCAAATATCAAAAATTTTGAAGGAAAAAGAGATTAAAACAAATGTTCAGGTAATTTTCCAAACAGTAGAAAGCCTTCATTCTGCAT
>ERZ1047985.721-NODE-721-length-24604-cov-7.261029_pt1 | contig 24604 bp, 18 predicted proteins | sample MGYA00383097_ERZ1047985 | MGnify/ENA primary metagenome ERZ1047985 (study PRJEB29581, sample SAMEA5548367) | metagenome | biome: marine; feature: coastal; material: water | depth 50 m | study: Short-term variability in the microbial, nano- and picoplankton...
CTGTAGTAGTTGTAGAGGTTAGAATAGCATCCCTTACCGCAATATCTACACCATCGACTGTACCACTTACTGCAATATTACCAGCAACTGTTAATACACCATTTGTTAATGTTAATAAGTCAGTATCGCTTGTATGACCAATGGTCGTATCGTCAATAGCAACACTATCAACAGTCAGGGTTGTAAGTGTCCCTAAAGAGGTGATGTCAGGTTGAGCAGCAGCTTTGACTGTTTCAATAGACCCAGGAAGTTTCCCAAGAAAAGGCATTAGCTAATCTCCATAATTCCTAAGGTTGCGTCAATTGCAGAACCTGTTCCTGCTTTTACTCGTAATTTATCAGAGGTTTCTAAAATATATTTTTGCCCTGCTAGCACTTCTAATGTTGTTCTTCCAGGTATGCTTACTGCTTCAAGAAGCCCATAGTCTTCCCCCGCAGTACCATGAGAATTAGCATCTTCCCATTGCACACTAACAGTTACAGCAGTTGCTGTCTTATTACAGAGTGCTAAACCAAGAATTACTGTAGTTACTCCACTACCAACGGTATACATGTCCACGTAGCTTGTTCCTACGTTTAGTTCGCCGTGACTTTTAAATGTATTTGCCATAATTTATCCTAATGCAATTGCCAGAGCTGTGGCGTCGTCTACGGTTGCTCCCGCTGCTGATACGTTTGCCACTTCAACAATATTGCCAGAGCCGTCCCTCATGTAGATTTTTTGGTCAGCAGTATTTACAGCAATTTCACCTTCTACTAAATCTCCAGTGTCTGGTGCTCCAGTTGAGAACTTACGTTTTGGTTTAATTACTTGAGCCATTAGCTATAAGTTCCGCCGTCTATAGTTCCTACTTGTAAGTCAAACGAAATATTCCCAGTTGCTCCTGTGCCTCCTCCTGTAATACTTGAATCAGTACTAGAAACTATTACTTGAGTGATATCGCCTACTGTAGTAGAATAACCATAATCTTCAATTCTATTTTTAATAGCCAAAGCAGTCATTAAATGGTCATCTGCATCAGATGCTTCCGAAGTAATATCAATATCATCTACTGCATGTCCACCAATTGTAAGATTACCAGTTACATTACCTTCTACGTTTGCTACTAAGGTACCTGTTGCAACGGTTAAATTTCCAGTGGAAGATGCAGTTGCGGTTGTTGTACCAACTTGGAATTTATCTGCACTTTCATCCCACATAATGATAGCGTTATCACCAGTAGAACCACGTTCTATAATAATACCACTATCATTTGCGTTTGTACTTGCACCACTATTTAATTCTAATAGATTATCATCTAATGTAGTGTTAGTAGAATTAACAGTAGTTGTTGTACCATTAACAGTAAGGTCTCCGGTTACAGTTAAAGCTCCAGCCATAGTAATGGTTACATCGGTTGCATCCCCAATAGTAGTGCTATCACTAATAGCCGTAAGATTTGTTCGAAGATTTGCTACTGTAGAATTGTCAGTACCCGCAGCATCTACACCCGCTAAAGTACGAATTTCTGCAGCGGTAATTCCCGTTGCAAGTACCGCAGTACCTGCATTATTTTTAATTGCGGGTCCGATAGCAATAGGAGTATTAGCAGTAGCAGGGTCTCCTATATAAAAAGTGTCACTACCTTTACTATAGGCTAACTCTCCTACTGCGAGTGTTCCAGGTGCACTAGACCCCGTGGATCGTTTAATTTTAATTACTTGTGCCATAATAAAAGCCTATCGAATCTTAATAAGACCCGCCGTCTAAAGTATCAGAATCGTCTGTGCCTACTACAAGTGGAACCCAACTGTAGACATTAGAAGAAACTTCTCTGTAGATTTTAAATTGATCATCGTCTGTATCGTACCACGTATCTCCTTCTGCTAATGTGGAGGTTCCGGCTACTGTAGAGCCAGAGGGGGCAGAAGTACCCCTGAAATCTTGGTCTGCAAGTTGTTTTAATGCATCTGAAACGTTACTTGCAGTAATTGTTCCATAAGGTGAAAATACCGTGTTTACAGAATCTGCGTATGCAGAAGGCACGGCATAGTTATTTACTTTTACAGTAGTAGTTTCTTCAGATAATGTAACACCAATACTATTAGTATTAGATACTGAAATGTTTGTTACATCTTCCGTAATTGCAACCTTTGTGCCTAGAGAATCTGCCATTAGCGGGTTACCTCAGGGTTTATAGTAACGGTACCTTGTATAAGTCTCTTTACTATAGCATCACTTCCTGTATGAATTTCCAAATCATAGACATATCTTCCTGCAGCCATGCTTGTAGTTGTAGCGGAGGGAAGTTCCATCTTTAGAATTCCGGCAGATGCTACTCCAACTATACTACAGGTGAACGAAGCCGTTACACTTGAGGCTGCATGTGTTGACCGTATTTGTGCCCTACCAGAGTACCCAGTAAGGTCTTTAGCTGAACCAGCCTCTGTAATTGTCAAGTCAATCGCAAAGTCGGAACCTTGGTCAATAACTAAGTCGTATGTTGCTGCGGTCATGTCTTTTTCTCCATGATGAAATTATATCCTAAAGGACATACTTAGTCAAGTTTTATTTTTTAAGTGGTTATTAACTTAGCTTACCTATAATTACTCTTGCAGTAGTTCCATCGTAAATAGTTATTTTATTAGTAGATGCACTTGTTTCTAAGACAATAGCATTCGTTTTTTGAGCAGTGCTTGGGGTTCCTGTATCAAATTCTATTGCTCCATCGGACTGGCCTGTGTATGCTGTTCTTAGTACAATATACCCCGCACCTACTGTTGTATCAGATAAGCTGTCTCCTGTACTTGCTGCTAGCTGTAAGACTCCATTACTAATGGTGGCAGCGGATCCCCCAACAGTAACGCTTTGTATAGGAGCTTTCCCTCCTATATAAGTGTTGAACGCGGTACTATTACTAAGATCAAGAGTTGTATCACTTCCTCCGTCATTTACAGTTAAAGTTCCTTTAAACCCCGCTCCGCCGGGGTTTGAGTAAAAGAAGGGAGTATGAATACTGCCTCCGGAATTAATAGTTATATGTCCAAGATTACCTGTACTACTGGCAAACCCTTGACTTATATTAGTTACCTGAGTGCCTGAATAAAGAGCGCCTGCGGTTAAATTCCAACCACCTACAGTTGCGGGGTTAATAGTTATCCAATTACCGCTGCCAGCTGCAGCCCATCTCCAGTATTTCGCACTTACATCTGTTGCATCTGAATCGACCCATAAATCTCCTTCAATCATACCAGACGTAGGAGCAGTGGTCTGGTAGAAAGTTTTATTTTTACCCCCTGCTAAATTATACGCATCATCAGCAATAGTTTTTAATGCTGCTGCAATTGCATCTAATAGAGCCTGTTTTTTATCATAATAAGCTTCCCATCTGGCGTTCCAAGTAGTCCTTGCTATGGTAGTGGTGGCATCCATATCATCAAATACATCAGGAGATGTGTTCAAGTATGCATTTAGACTATTATATGCTGTAGTATAATCACTAGAAGATACTGCTGAAAGTGTTGCAGCAGATGCTACAATGCCTGCATATTCGGTAGCAACAGCATCCCATAAGGTTTTAGCCTGTTGCTTTTCTGAGGGCGTGAGTTTGTCATCATCAGCGATATCAGCTAATGTACTAGTAGCAGCATCTGCATCCGCTTGAGCAGCATCTGCATCCGCTTGAGCAGCATCTGCAGCCGTATCATCTGTCCATCCTGAATTAGGGGTTAACTCACTTGTAGTATGTCCAGATAAACTAATTCTATTAGCGTTAATAGTACCTGTAGTAATATTTGCCCCATGAATTTGTGTACTTCCAGAAGTAGTTAAGGCAGTAAAAGTAACTAGCCCTGTGAATCCAAGACCTATATAAGCGTTACTGATTGTTAAAACGCCGCCGGTTCCTGAAGTATTACCTGTACCATCTCCGTTACTGTCTATTCCTTCCTGAGCGTTTACAGTAGCGTACCAGTAATTACTAGTTGTAGTACCTGCTACTGCTATTGGAGCACTAGTACTCCAACCCGTAGTATTTGTCCACGTAAAAGTATTATTAGCAAAAGTATATAAAGACGCAGTGGGGTTACCTGGGGAGCTTGCTGACCCCGCACTATGGTATATAATGAAGTTGCTAGCTCTAGGACCTGAGTCTCCTGAAGGGCCTGCGCCCCCTGAGCTTCCATCCGTTCCATCAGCGGGGTTAATATGTATGTTTACAGGAGGAGTAGACCACTCAGAGGAAGGAATAGTATCTATAGTATCCCCTGTAATAGCAGTAACAGCTAAAGCAGTACCAGTAGTCTTCCATAAATATTTAGCAGAAGTGGTATTAGTAGCAGGTTGTGTCACTGACCAGTCATTTAGGTTAGTAGTACTTAATGCTTTAGTATTAAAATTGTAAGTGGAATCTCCGGTTGGCATAGAGGGCGCAGTGGTAGTAGAAGTAGTTTTGAATAGGCTTAGTACTGTAGAACTTTCTCCATGACTTCCTGAAAATCTTATTGGACTTGCCCACTCATTACGAGGAATATCATCCGAATCCGAAACAGTATTCTTAGTAGCAGCTGTAAGCCAAGTATTTTCAACTCCCGCTAAAGAAGGTAAGAATGTTTGCCATCCTGTAGCTGCACCATTGGTATCAGTTATTGTATGGTTGGGGAAAGTACCCCCTAATGCAGCAGAACCCTGACCACTAGGAATACTAGTTATCTTACCATGCTGTTCCCCTCCATCCATAGTTACTGTAACAGTTGGGAAAGTGGCCTGAATTGTAGGGGCAGCAGCTCCTTGGTCTACTACTTTATATAAATAAATAATATTTGAACTTAGACCAGCTAATGCACTAGCAGTTCCTTGAATCCCACTAGTACTATTAAGAGGCTCGAAAAAAGAAGGTATTGGAGTTTTAGTATTTGATTTGCCTCTAACAACATCTTTTACGTGACGAGTCCAATAATAATAACTGGTGGTTTCAGTTATATCCTGTAAGTTATGTTCGTACTCTGTATCTTTTAAACCACTAACTAATTTAGAAGCGTTGTCTCCTCCAGTAAAAGAACTGTTATTGTTATACCATATTTCTGTAGACCAATCTGAAGGGAGGAAATTAATATTATTAGCCCAAGATAGTTTAATTTTGCCTTGTAAATCAGTAGTTGCAGTTAAACTTCCTGCAACAGGCTTCCCTGTAGGGGGTGGTTCCGGCGTACTAGACCCCGTCGCGGAGCCAATGCCAAAAATATCTTTGTCTTTTCCTTCGACAATGTAACTATTATCATCGTGTTCTTCAGCTGTAACTTGTACTAAACAATCTTCTTTAATTTGTAAGTTACTAATTCTAAATAGCTTTTCGTTCCAATTAAATCGAGGATAAGTTATTTTTATTATAGTTCCTGCTAATAGTAAAAGCCCTTTCGGTCCTATTTGAAAATTGATTTTTCTTGAAAACCTAGACTGATCTAAATATTGTTCTGCATTAATTCTTGCATTAAAATAGTTTGTAATAAAAGGATTCTTTACACTTTTCTTTTTGGGAATTCCACGATCTTCTTTCAAATATTCAGATTTATAAAAAGTAACATTTCTGTTATCAAAACGTATCTGAGGGTCTGGAATTGAAACACTAACACTATTAGCGCTTCCTTTTAACCCAGCATCATCAATATTGATTGCTCCAATAATATCATCTGCTGTAATTATTCTAGGGTCTGTATAAGAAGTTCCCCCAAGAGTTACAGTATTTATTGTTGGTGCTGCGCTTTCTACATCTAATTCATATTTTCCATTTGAGTATCTTAATATACCATTAAAATGCCCTAAAAAGGCATTAACATTTTGAAATAAGGGAGTTTCTGTTCGTATAGTAGCATTTGTTTGGTGTCGAGTTACCTCTCTTTGGTCCTGACTTTGCCACCCCATATATCTCCAATATTTCACATCATCAGAGTCATATAAAGAGTACCCACTTGTAGAATAAGTATCCTCAGTTGTATTATACTTCTTAATAACAGGATTACGATCCCAAGTAGATCCTGTTTCATTAAGTGCAGCATTTGTAGGGGATGCAAGATGAACAACAGCAGTTGTACTACTATTAGTAGATAGTTGTAAAGTTAATGAAGAGGCATGCCCACCCGCAGGCTCAGTCAGGGTTCCCGCTGCAGTAACTAAATAAATTTTATTTAGATTTGAAGCTCTATGATAAACTACTTGTCCAATTTCATAAGATTTCCAATCAAACCACTTATGAATAAGTTTGCCAATACAATCTTCAAAAGTAACCTCCACATAACCAGTACCAGCACTATTGAGTACTGTACCATCTGCATTTTTACTAATACTTTTTATAGTACCTTGCCATTGAAAATAATCAGTACCTGAATGAGTAGTTACTAATTTCCATTTATCTGCATTTGTTACCGCATTATTCCATGCTGCATCATTAGCATATGTTGCATTAGGTAGAATAAGAGTAACATCAGACCTAGTATCACACAATCGTGCGGCTTGTTTAAATGTCTCTAAGTGAGTATCATCATTTATATCTAAGCCTCTTCCGAATCTTTCATTTGTTAAGTAATCTAATAATTGTACAGCGGGGTTTATAGAAACTTTTTTATCCCCTTCTGGTATAATTTCAAAAGTATCTGCTATTCCAGAAGGAGAATCAGTGTCATCGAAAGGAATAAAGTCCCAAGGTTTAGGTTCCACAACAGTAGCTGTATCATCAGCACCTCTATAAAAAGTAAGGTCTGTAAAATTTGAAACCCAACCCTCATCACTAAAAGTCACCACTGTGCCTACAATACTAGCAATTGAAGTTCCTAAAGGAAATCTAACATTTGCATTAGGCTGAAGAACATCACCTACAGCTAACCCTGACATATTAGTACCGGGCTGGAATTCTACGACCTTACCGTTCTTAACAGCCGTTTTAACTTTATAAGTTGTACTTGTTGTTACTGCAGTATTTGTTGTTTCAACAGGAGAAAAATCTCCGACATAAACTCTTTTCTCTGATGCCTCATATCCAATTATTCTTCTTGTTTGAACTTTAATAGTGCCATCAATATTTTTACGAGTTATTTTTATTATTTGCCCATTATAATAGTCATCTACAGCTGATACAGTTCCTGTAAGGGTAACAGCATTAGTAGTAAAGAGGAAATCTGGCTCGTCAATATTTTCAGTACCAGTACCTAAATCCTCTATACCATCATCAGAAACTTTACTACTATCAAGTTGAAACGAGGTTATTTGTGCTATAAGATCCTCTGCTGTAAAATTAACAATTGAATTACTAAACCCAATCGTTACGCCCCCCGTAGCAGAAAGATATTCTATAGCTTTTTGTAGTGTAGTTGATAAGTCTGTTATATTAATTCCAGTTCCCCCGGAATTTGCTGCAACAGTACCAGTAGCAGTATTACTAGCATTAGTGTCTATAGCATGTCTTAAAGTTGCACCCACATCTCCTGAAACAGCTTTATCATCCCAAGTTGCAAAATGAAATCTGTCATTAGAAGAAGAAGCAGTTCCATCGGGAACCATATAAAAATTAGTAGTAGAACTAGTAGTCCCGTCAGCTTTTGTGAGAGGATTAGAAGCGAATCTAAACTTCCAATACTCCTCTTCCCTAGCATCAACATATTTATATAAGTCTACAATTTGGATATTCTGAGCTAAAGCGGGATTATTGGTAGCAGATTCATATACGTCTACAAAATCACCAATTTTAAATTTAGCTCTGTTAGCAGCACTAGCTGCACTCCCATAAGAAGGAGGTGACATTTCTCTGTACGAATAATCATAATTATACTGCTGAACTTCTCGACCCCGCACAACAAAATCTATTTCAGGTATAGTTACATCACCTTCTGCAATTTCATACTCAACAGCTAAATATGCAGTATCAAGAAGTCTAAAGTTTGAATCCCAGTATGAAGTTTTATCTTCATCTTCCATATCCTGCTGTAATTTAAAACCACCAACTATATTTCCACCTACTTTTTCAGTACCAATTCTTGTGAGCATATCATCTGAACGTTGATGTGATCTGCCAGCATGAAAAATTGCCTTTGCTTTAATAGGGAACTCAAAAGTGTTCTGCTTCTCGTGGGTTACTCCAGTGTCGCCATTCTGAGTAAAATTTGCAGCTAAATTTATTCCTAGACTTCTCCAGTCCACTGCTCCAATTCCACCAACGCCTCTGCCATCCCAATTATACGAATAGTCACTTAAAAAATCTGTAATGGCACTTGTGAAAGCGGGCGCGGAACTTAAAGTATCCCCTCGATCCATGCGTCCTTCACACACTACATCAATAGTATCCTCAGCAGTTTGAGTAGACCTAGTGTCAGAATCATTTTTATCTATACATATACGTGATTGGTCATCAATATACATATCATAAATACCACTTACTTCACCTTCACATATAGCATATACAACATATATTTTTGAAGGATCATTTTTAAGAGTATCTGCAAATATTGGAATACTATCCGTTTTATTAACACCATAAAGAACTGGTAAATGTTTTGCATGTAAGTTAAATCTTAAGTCAACATCTTTGTCAACTTCTACTTCATACTCTTTCATCTTGTACTTTTTAAAGATCCAACCAGATTTTTTCATCTTGTAACGGGTTTCCATTACTTGATAAATAGATATAATATTTATAGCTTGTTCACTATGTTTAAACCCAAAATCATAAGCATATTCATTTCGATGTAAAGAAGCAGTATCAGGCCTACGATTGACTCCAAGAGCTCTATGCTCCTCGTCTGAAGTTATTCGCCCATTTACACGATCAAAGTCACCCCAGTGACTTGTTAATGTCCATTTAACTGTCGAAGATTTTGAAGGATCTTCTGATAATTTAACTTTTGCGATAATACCTTTAAATATTAAATAAGGGTCTCCAATAGTAGCATTTGTGTCAGGATCAATATGAGTCTTATAAATAAAAACTTCTCTATTAATGTACGCAGCATACGTTGTATCGTCAGGGTCATTAAGAGCCCCAACAACTTCATCAGTACTTAAAGTTAGTGTGTAATCGGAAGTATTATGTAGAGGAGTACTTGCAATAGATTGAATACCATCACTTCCCAGAATTGTGGTGCAATGCATAGTTTTATTATTACTTGCAAAAGAAGTAATAATGCATTGTCTGTTATGTAAATCAGTATTAGTACCATCTTTGTGAGTAATTGTAACTTTATCACCTTCAGTAAAGCCTCGTTCTACAAAGTCATCTTCATAACCTGTGCTAGTAGAATCAAGATTTATTTGAACAGTATCAGCATTAACATTACCAATGAAGTCAAGAACTTGTCCCTCTACTTTAGTGTCTAAAGCAATGGAAGCAATATCTATAGTTAGGCTAGAGGCTTTGGCTTCCGTAGTTTCATTAACAGAACCAACTTTTAATAGTCTATTAGCAATATAAGTTTGAGCCCCATTAAGATTCTCATGAACGTCAGAGCTTCCATCATTATAACTAATATTAGTAGCTGCATCAGTAATATAAGAATAATCAGTAGCTGTTTTAGAAGGTTTAGAACTAACAGTTTTTACAATACGCTCAAATTTTACGAGATGAGCGTACAGGAAAGGGTCTTCTGAAATAAGAGAAGCCTTTAAGGTATCATTTAAAGTCCTTACACTCATAAAAACTCTTCCAGTTTAAGTCCAAATTTATAAAGATTATCTGTATTTAAAGAGTAAGATCTGACAGCAGTAGGCATAACTACTTTAAAGAGGGGATTAGTAAAATTTAGAGTTGCACTAACACTAACCTCTTTAGCTAAAGGAGGGCTGATACCCAACCGTAAAGCTGCACCATTACTGGGCCTGCTAGTAGCACTGTGGTATTGGTTATAGGTCTCTACATAGGTTATCATATATACTTTCGTATGGTTAGTATCATTACTATCTGTAATACTAAACATTTCCCCAGGTTGGGGTATATTATCAGTAGTATCGCCATCGTATGCAGGATCAGTAGCCCCATTACTTTCTATATGCAAACTTGTAGAACCTGCAGGCCATGCAAGAGTCCTACTACCCTCTTCCGCCGTCATGCCCTCGCCCGCTTCAACACAAGCTGCTAAATGGGTAACCCAGGGAGTATTTACTGGAGTAGTATATTGAGGGAGTGCAACCTGAAAAGGAGTAATAGAACCCTGTTTCATTTGGAGAAAAGCAGCTACAGGACGAAACTCTGCTTGTGTCATAGGATGGTAATCTATATCTATTTTCCATTTTTGCCCTGCTACAGCTCTGGATAATATTCGCTGAGAGTTGGTTCTAGACGTCATAACTTTTTGGTCAGACGTTAGTTTAACCGAAGCAAATCCTGGACCATAGTCTCCAGCATTGCTTAGCCCTTCATTTTTTCCAGAGAAATGCCTTTTATATGCGGGGTCAGGAAGTCTTGTTGAAAAAGCCATTATCTACGACCCCCATCTTTGTGCACCGCCTGCGGCAATAGGAGTAGTATAAGTGGTTTCATCAATGTCTTCCATAAAATCTTCTCCGTACGAGTTTGCTGCTTGTCTTAACATACCTATTATATTTCCTTGCTGTTGTATTAGTACATCCTCTACGCCTGCTGCATCTATTGCATTTATACTAAAGGTTACATTTGTGGCTCCGCCTACTCCAGCTGTATCATCCGCCGGAACTATAGTACCTGGACGATCTGGCATAAACAATTCTGGTCCTTGCTCGCCTACCACATACCCTGTATTTCCTCCGGCAGCTCTATGCTTCTTGCCGTAGAAAGCTCCTCTGAAGCTTTCAGCCCCGCCCATTCCTTGCTCGCCACGGAAGTATGCCAGCTCTCCTCTCGCAGACTGGGACTTACTTAAATCTGAGCTTTTGCCCCTTTCTCCTATGGATACTGAGCCAGGGCTTCCTGAAGGTGCGCTGGCAGCACTCCCTCCTCCTTGAAAAGAGGTGCCCATTATCACACCTATTGTTGCTGCCCCTATTGCGGCAATAACGCCCCCCATACCGGCAAAGACCGAGGCAAATGTTATCGGGGCTGCGGGTCCGCTTCCTGCCGCGGCTGATGCAGCAGCAGCTGCAGCAGACACCATAGCTGCTGCAGTATTTATTGCTACCTGCGCTATCTGCATTTTCTTGTTTATCTCGAAAGCTTTTCTCTGTGCAGCGACTTTTTTGGCTTCCAGCTTCTTAATCTTAGCGATACTTTCTGCAGACTTTCCGTCTCTTTTCTTCTCTGCATTAATTTCCTGATCTATTGATGCGATTCTATTATTAGAACTAGCACTCATAATATCACTAATTGACGACATCGTGGCGCTAACAGCTCCTAATACTGCGGCAGCTCTCTCTGGGCCAGAGGCAAGATCCTCTCCAACCATAGCAAATACCTCACCGACATGTGCCCAAGATCCTGCCACAGCCATAGCCCCTTGGCTCACTGAAGAAATTAGTGCACCTTCGGGGCCTAGCTGCGACAAAGTCTCTATCATCGGCCCCATAGCATTACTTACAGCCTGAATCTTATCAGAAGTATGCTCTAAGGCTCCTATACCCCCCGCCTCCCCTTGAGCAGTAACTATTTCTGAAGTAGTATTTCCACCAGCCCCTAGTATTTGAGTACGTTGTTCACTTTCCAGGTCAGCTGTTTTCGCTTTCAGTTTTCCTTTAATATCATCAAAGGTAGCGTTTAGCAGGGCTTTATTGGCTGCATCCAACGTTCCTCCTTCTTGCGCCATGGCCCTTATCTTCTTAATGACACCCGCCCCGCCTGAGTCCTCAAAGGTACCATACATCAGCTCTCCAGCACCTCCGCCGGAAGTGGTGCCATATTTTTTCATAACTGCAGCATTACGGGCATCTATCTTTTTTTGATGAAGCACGCGCATTTCTGCATCTAAAACATTAAGCCTGAGTAAAGACACTTGTCTTTCCAAGTCGAGCCTCATGAAAGCAATATTTAAATCAGAACGCGCAGCTTCAAGTCTTGCATCAGCAGCAGTCCCCTCTCCCAGGTTCACTACGTTAAGTTTTTCGTCTAAACTCGTTACATTCTTCACCGTTCTTTTTTCTAAAGCCAGTTTGTCTGCGGCATTTAATGTAGGGTCATAACCTCGGTTAGCGTTCCTTCTATTTCTATCACGTTGTGCTCTAGCTGCTGCCGCATCATTAAAGTCCATCATCTTTGACTGTATATTTTGCATCTTCTCTAAGATTTTTAATTCTTCCCCTTTAGCCTTCTGAGAAGCTTGTGCAATAGATAAAGCTTCTTTTGCAACAACTAGGGCCCTATCTTCTCTAGTGGGCTTTAGTTTATTGTAAACCTCTAGTTCCCTCTCCAGCCCTAAAATCATTTTAGCTATATTAGACCCTTCCTTCGCACCCTCATTAAGAGATTTTTGTAGATCTATATTCTCCTGCATTCGTCGGGCAGTTTCTGACCGCACCTCTAATTCTAAATCAAACTGTGCAGCCGCAGAGCCTTCAACTCCGGCACGAGATTTTGCTAAACTTATTTCTAATTTTAAGTTTTTCAGATTTTGTTTATACAATATTTGCTGTGACTGCTCTACTTCAAATAGCTTTTTCGTTTCTCTGAATCTAGTTTTTAATGTTGCAAGCAACTTTTTTTGCGCCTTTTCATCTTCTTTTATCGCCGTAATTTGTTTTTTTGTAGTGCCTAGCAATTTTAACTGTGAGTCACTTGCCCTTTCACTAAAAGCTGCTAAATTCTCAAAAGCATCAAAAGGATTATTTTCTGAAAGTAGTACTTTACCAATATCCTCAAAAGAGTTTACCAGGTCATCAACACTAGTAGTCTCTTTCATTTTATTCATGAACTTGGTTAAGGGTTCGTTCATTCCCTCAATCCCTTTCGCCATTCCTACGAACTGGGCGCTTGTCTCTTTAGTAGTTTTATCTGCAATTTTCATAGCGGCATTTAACTGATTCATAGTTAACGTACCTGCATTCAGCGCATTCATATCTACTCCAGCATCCTGTAGCGCCTTCTTCATAAATTCAGAACTATTGCCTAGGTTCTTCATGAAGATGCCTGCTCGGTTGAGACGCTGCACAGTATCTCCATCAATACCTTTTTCCTTATCCGAGGCCATTTGAGCTTTGGCTATTTTATGATATTCAGCGATTGTAGTAGACATTATATTATTCATTGCTTCATACTTACCTACTACACCTTTAATGCTTGACTCATTACCTGCCATAGCATCATCTAGCTCATCTAGATTACTTATAAGGTCTTTCACAGCTACCTGAGATGCTTCGACCGCGGATGTAAGGGCCCTATCTTTATCGGTTTTTTTCCTATCCGTAAACCACTCCCAAGCTTCCATGGCTAAATAACCAGCCATAATAAGTAGCCCAATAACATTTAAGGAAGCTAAAATGGCCGCTCCTAAAACAGCGAACCCAGTGGCAGCAGCTATGGCAACTCCCTTAACTGCGGATAATGCTCTTGTAAAGAGTCCCATTTGTGCAGTGGAACGGAAGGTGATGAGGTATAACCTAGCCATCTCACCTCCTAACACTCTCAAACCTGCTATTGTACCTTGAGTTTGTAACGTATTCATAGCATTCGTCTGAGAATTTTTAATAGTTGCAATGTCTAAGGCAGCCTTAGCTTGTATCAAACCATAGTGATCTTGCTTAGCTTGTCTTAAGGACTTTCTAGACGCCCAAGTTGCTGTACTAAATCTTCCAGTGTTTTTTATATTATTATCTAAAGCCCTTGAGTAGCCAGCCATAGACCTTACAGAGGCATTAAGTCCTTTATTCCATTGTTCAATACTTGCATCACCTTTACGGAGTGCCTGTTTCAGCACCAGTACTTGCTTAGAGCCCTTACCAGTAGTAGCGGTTAGTTTTGTTTGTTCTATAGCAGCAGTAGCACTAGCTTTAGCCATACTACCTAATTTAGTTGTAAAAGCTGTCATCGCGGGTTGGACTATCTTACCTATTGTAGATGCAAATATTAATAAAGCTCCAACAAGGATAGTACCACTTCCACCTAGTATCTTAACTACCGGGACTAAAGCATTATTTAAAAAGTTTAACATAGATGTCGCTAAGTCTGTAAAAGTAGCAGATAAAACAGTATAAGGGTTAACATCTACGTCCCCTAAGGCGGAGAACTTTGCCTCCCCCTCTTCAAGAACAGCATTCATAAATGCTTGTTGCTTTTCAAACTTTGTCAAGTCATCTGCACTTTTATTCAGTCCTGCCGCGTATAATTCAGTAGCATCATCCAAACGAACCATGATTCCTAGTTCGTCTAAGAGTTCCGGCTCCATCTTAATGGCACCTTTAGTGATTCTCTGCATAGCATCGCCTAAGTCACGTCCTAGTGCTTGAGAGGCCATTTTTGCAACAACACCTAATCTTTCAATTACAGAGGGATCGAAACCTGCACTAGTTACCTGTGCAGTGGTTCTCATTGCTTCTTCTAAGCTTATTGCGTACCCTGTGGCTTTTACGAGATTTTCAGATAATGCATTCATAGCAACACCTGAAGCTCGACCCATAGCAACCATGCCTTCTTTTAATTTTTCTACTTGAGCTGCTCTTGAGAGTGCGCCGAATGCGGCAGTAAGAGCGAATATATTAGCGGCCAGGACAGCGTAGGCAGCAACAAGACCACCTCCCCCGCCCATGGTTTGATTCATCTTAGCGAAAGCTTTTCCAGAAGAAAGACCGGCTTGCCCGACACCTTTTTCTGCTTTATTAAAACGGTTGCGCGCTTTAGTGGTTTTATCAGTCTCAGTACCTAGCTTACTTGTACTTTTCGCAGCCTTTTCAGCTTCCTTAGCAACCACAGATAGATTTCCGTCTTTTTGAACTTTAACCTTAAATGTAATTTCATTGCTTGCCACTATTTTTTTCTCTTCATCTTATCATATTGCCTCTTTAATTCTTCAGAAGCTTTTTTGATAGCCCGGGCGTCTAACCATTCTATAATTTGTAAGAAAAAGTCCTTTTCCTTTTTATCTACAGATAACTCTAAATAAATAGGTAAACTAGTGTAATCTTTACCTACATAACCTATTTCTGGGTATACTCTGTCTCCTAATCTATTAAAACACTCTACCGCTAACCCCACAAGTTCAGGCAAATCCTCCATATCAGGAGGTATATCATCCTCTATAACCTCGATGCCCATTTGTTCTTGCATTTCAAAATAACGATCCCGCGTCATTCCAGAATCAAGATTTAGAAACAGTTGCTCCAGCCGTTCTAGACACTTTTCCCTTTGGCTTACTACGAAAGTTATCTAAGTCAAAGACTACCTCGTTGAGCCATGTATCAAATTCAGTGGACTGGCTTACAAGTACTTCTGCATTTTCTTCCGTATACTCTACTTCTTTGGATAAATCTACGTTGTCCGTATCAACTAAAATCAAAGATTCTAAGTGCGCCAAAGTAAGACCTTTCCAATTTTTAATAGTTGCACGTGAAAACTCAGTTACAAACTTATCCTCATCCAAGGCTTCCTCTGCTACTCGAGATCTACGATTAAACTTTGTTGTAGTACACTTTTTTCGCATACCTGTTATTTCTTTTCTTGATAAATTTGCTACCTCTACTGAGAAGCCTTCGAGTCCTGCAAAGTCTATCCACATAGCTTTACTATCGACTACTAGTTTTTTTAGTTCCATATTATTAGCACTCCATTATGCTGTATTATAAGTTATTACGCTCGAAAGCGCGGTTGGTCTTTGTGTCATTCTCCAGCTATATTCTTCTAAGAATACTTCTGAATCTTGAAATCTATTCGTAAACGAACAGTTAGTAATATTAAAATCTAGCCCTTTATCTGAGGTATTCCACGCTTTTAAACGTAGAGCTGTATTTGTATTCCAAGTAAGTAAATTGGTACTACCTTTTAAATACTTAGTAATAGATCCAGCTAATACCCTAGTTCCCACTGTAAAATTATTAGGAAACATAGAAGTCGCAGCATTAGTTGCAGTAACAGCACCTTGAATAGTATTATAGTTATTCCAGCTAATATCGTTTTGTACTTCTACGTTTAAAGCCGTAACGTCGCTAGATATATCAATACCTCCTATAGTTAAAGTGTTAACCTGAGGTACGATATAGGTGGTCGTAGCAGGATACGCAGGACTTGGTAAAGCCCCTGGTATTGCTTGACTAAATTTTGATAGCTTAGACGCTTCACCAGAAATACCTAATCTCAGGGGTCTTGATTTATTAATCTCGAACGTCCCGTCTTGAATTACGCATTTTTCTAGTTTAAAAACATCTTGCCCAGATGATATGTATAAATCAAAAGTTGTACAATCAAGTAATCGATCGAATACAACTTCATGTCTTGCTTCTTCCAGAAGAGGAGTATTAAAACTGAACTCTGCCGGGTTTGCTCTATTTATATTAGAGCCTTCAAATCCTATTTGATTATGAAGAGTTTTTACTTCATAACTTTTTTCTTGAAAGGATTGGCTAAAAGATATCTCATTTGTATCTATCTTATACTTTGTCCCACTATGTACAAGGTAGAGTTCAGCTTCTTTTTTAAAAATATAATTTGCCATTTCATTCCTTTATAAAAAGAAGGGGGCCAAAAAGACCCCCTCACTTTCATACCCTATATTATATTTCAAATCACCTGCGGTGTCAAGAAATATTTTTTTATAGTTATACTCCGATATACTTCAAGGTCACTTCGTCACCTTCACCTACTCCACTACCTAGTCCATGGAAGTTGGTTTCGAGAGAAATCACATCTTCAATAGAGTGGCTTGGTATCTCAAAGTGTGCTGTTGGCATAACAATTTCAAACCGAGGTTTAGTTGCATCCGTTCCGCCCACTTGCAAGGTAATTGCAAACTTATTAATAACAGTATTAATGTCAGATACTAAGTCCTGGAACAAGTTCTTACTTCGGTTAGTAGCAGCGTCTGAACTAGCTAAGTAACAAGTTAAGCTTCCTGAGACAGTACGTGTCCCAGTTACGTGCTCAATTGGTTGGTTAACCTTACCAAGTTCTTCAGGAGTCAGGTACGAAATATTATTACTAATAGTTACGTTCCCGCCCGTGATTGCTACACTATAATCGTCTCTATAGTTATCATCGGCAGTTCCTGTTCCTTCTCTGTCAAAGGTGGTATCTGCTAAGAAGGTGGTTTCTGGAGCAAGAGTCAGATTAGTAAGTCGATTACGAATAAAGTTTCCAGTATCCGTAGAACCCTCACTAATATTTGCATACCAACTACCTGACCCAGATGCTGTAGATATGTGCAGTTTATCACTGTCATTTGTATCTACCCATAAAGCGCCGGCAGCACTTGCAGTTGGAGCAGCATCTTGAGCAGTAACTTGACCTGCGCCTAAGCCTGTAACTACTTCTTTAATTTGACCCGCCATGCCTGACCAGTTAATTGTAGCAATACCATCAATATCAAAATCAATAGCAGCTTCATTAACAACAGCATTTGAAAGTTTATAAAGGAGTCGACCAGCGCTTCTATCACTAAATACAAAGTACAAGTTAAACGTTCCTAATGCAGCTCTGTTAGAATCATAGAAGTTAATATCCATATCAGTTGCATCAGAATTAAGAGACTCTGAAGTTACTGTAAGGACAATATCATCATCACTCGCGGCGCCCCCTATCTGTACAGGATCGATAGTAATTGTATTACCGGTATCAAACTGAGTTCCTCGTTCTGTAACTGCTACTGCTGTTACTACGCCAGAACCGTTTGTTGTAACTGTTATTACAGCACCTGTTCCATCCGTATTTGAACCCGCACCGGCAGCAACTGTAACTCCACTGTCGCCACTAACCGCTGATACTGTAGGAACAGCTAGAGTAGTTGTTGTACTAGCTGTATACCCAGGGGAACTACTATCTTGACTAGTAATAGCCAGCCCACTAATGGCACCCCCAGTAGACCCGTGTTTAAATTTACCTGTACCCGGTACATAAACATTTTTACCTGCCATTGCTACCCAAAGAGCTTCTTCTACTGCGTGCTGATGATTAGCGGAAAAGTCCGACAAACCATTGCTGGAGCTCTTTGAACCTGCAGATTTGAAAGGTCGAATGTAAGTTGAGAAAGACCATTCAGCAGCAGACAGAGAGTCCGTAAACATTTTACGACCCCTACGTGAGCGACCTGAAGCGTCCTCCATTTCATTTAGGGTTATTTCTGAAGAGTTTGTTGCTTGAGAGAAACTAAATCCATCAAGAACAGGAATCGACCAGAGATACCCATCTTTTTCCATGTAGAGACGCGAGTCTCTACTAAAGTGTAAATATTCAGCCATAGTTTTATCTCCCTATGATCTTGAAAAGACTGGTCGTGAATGTTTATTCGTGCCAGGATTTTCTTAGTAACGAACTTCTAAAAGTATTTCACCTACCCCTAAAGGTTCGAGCACACCTTCATCAGTATCAATACTAATGACTGTGATTTGTTGAGTATAATAGACATTATTTGCCTTATCTGTATACTCTAGTCTTGAATTATCTTCGATGACAGTTTCGACATCTTCCATTAACTCATTAAGTTCTTCTTGAGCTTCTTCATTTTGAACATAACAACGAATTGTTACTGATAAAAATCTGTCTCGTACTCCTGCAGACTGATATTCCCTAGTTTCGCTACCTGCATTTAAGTGCAGTGCGGGGAATTCCTCCACTTCATCCCAAAATTTCATTCTAGGATGTACATTTTCTCCTACATCTGTTAAGAAAGCTCCTTGACCGTTGATTGTTCTTAACTTCGTTACAAGTGCATCAACTATACGTTTCCTTCTCGATGCGTAAACTCTTGCGGTCATTAAAGTCTCCTAGTATATAATCTTCCTAAACCAAACTGAGCTACAATCTCTCTAATAGAAAAGTCAATTAGAGACCTAGGGTCTCTGGCAGCAGATGAAAATCTAGTACCACTTGTACTCTCAAAAGCTTGATAAGGGTCTTTCTGGTATAAATACCCAATACTCTTAAATCCTTTAGCTGTTTCTTGCACATCTACTGCCCGCACACTTTGTGCGAACCTACCCGTTTGGTTTTCTAGCCTAGGGCTTCCCATATTGTCTGCTACTGTTTGAGGTAGCTTTGCATTTATTAAGCCTAGTATATTCTTTAGTGCCATACGAGGGGCTCTTGTTTTACGTTTACCCGTTCTTCTAGGTTTCTTTTTACCCATTATAGAAAGGGCTGCACCTTTCTGTATAATTGTCTTACCGGGCTTTTTTGTTAGACTTACTTTTTCTTTATTAGTTTTTATTTTAAAGTCTTCATGCTTAACTTTAATTCCTTTTTTATTTTTAAAAGGCTTAACTATCTCTTTAATTATCTTTTTTCTTCGACCCGTTAACAAGCTATCGGAACCTTCGGTCTTCAGAATAAAAGGCTTTAAGGACTTTATCGCAGCATCTAGGTTTGCTTTCGCCCCTTGCTCCTTAATACCTCCCCCTTGTTGTGAGTTGATAAGAGCACTAGAGATTCCCATACTTACTTCTTCTTTAGGTCCGTCTTTCATTATGTTTAAAATGATTTGGGCATCTGCTCTGTCTAAGTTCTGTAAATCTTTTTCTATCTCTGTACCAGAAGGGTCTTGTGCTCTCTGAACCGTATGCTGAATAGCTGCGTATACTGCGTCATTCATCATATGAAAAATATTAGCACCGCCTTCATGCGTCTGCCCCCATACTTTTCCTCTAGGTAGTGTTACTTCTTCACCTGCAGAACCACTGTATCTTTTTAAACCGCCTGGCTGTTCTATAAGATCAAGAAAAGCCGTATAAAACTCATCTAATCTACCTTCATAGATCTTTTTTAACAGAGCGTAATTATCTCTTTGACCCCTTTTTATAATTCTTATAGAAACAGAATGTTTATTTCCTCGTACTTTAGCATCGCCCGGATTCTTCGTATTTACTTCTACCGCTTTTTTCTTAAAAAGAATTCTTATATCAGCAGTTAAACCCGCTACGAGATCATCATACTTCTTTCTTAACTTTTTAGGAATCTCTGTCAAATTTGTTATAGCCTCAGTGATTTCTCTAGGTCTATAAGTAAGAGTACTTGTTTTTTTGTTCCCTTTTTGTGTTCTATAGGCTTCAGAGGCTGCTTTGTTTTTTGTTGCCCCTTCTAACAATTCCTTGTCTAACTTTTGTAAAAACTTATATAAAGAAGAACTACTCATTAAAAGTTCTTATACAAGTCTAATACTCGTTTAATGTGGTCTGGAAACGCCACATTATTAGACTGGCTTGAGCTACTAGCATTCTGTATACTTGCTCCTGCAATACTTCTTCTTTCTTTATGTTCGTCTTTAACATAGTAAGTAATTAAATCAATTACTGCTAATTTAAGATCAGCAGGTACTGCGCTCCACCCTGCAGTATATACTACTTTAACTGCGCCAACCCCTGTGGGCCAGTTTTGATGGCCGGAGGAGTTAGTTCGAAAAATACTATCAGTACTAGTATTTAAGTAGTACTCATAAGCTCCAGTAGTAAGAGTAGTATACGCACTACTATAAGAGTCTCGTTCCTGTACACTCGTTATGGTGTTAATTGGACTCTCTGTTAATTGGACTATATGAGTATTCCAATCTACATTAAGTATTTCGGTCTTTGCAGAACTATAAAAGTCTACAAAACTATTTCCACAATAAGTTTTTATTAATTGACTAACGGACGGAATTATAGAATTTATCTTTAAATCCTCTTTTGGAGTAGATAAACCCTGAGCATCCTTATAATCTTGTAATGTTATTAAATCAGCCATAAATCAATTAATAAAAACTTGGGGAGGCGAACCTCCCCCAGTTAATAGAATTACTAAAAAGTAATTAGTATTGCTATTACGCGTTAGCTGCAAGAGTCAAGGTATGAGCACCACTGGTGCCTTCAAGAGCCTTAAATCCCAAAGCTTGGCTAGCAACCAGAACATTACGCTGCTTACCAACTTCGTAATCAGTTTCAATGCTAACTCCACGCAGACGTCCAACAACAAAGCGACCTGTATTAATAATACAAGCAACAGTACCAGAGTTTGCCGGAGCGAGTTCCGCAGAAACAATAACGGGAGAACCAAACAAGGTTCCCATTGCACCATTAATATTAGCAGCGATATCAGAGCCTGCTTTATCTACAGTTCGGAAGTCTCCGTCTTCTGCCAATATATCGTAGTATGCATCAATAGAAACTACATAAACAATGTCAGAAGGATTAACAGCATACTTACCCATAGCAGCACGGCCAGTCTCAAGCATAGTAGATGCAAAAGCAGGGAGGCCATCAAGTTGAGCAAGAGTAGCCGAGGTTGAAGCCGTGAGGCCCGTACCTTTGTCAGCGCCAGTTCCACCTGCGATACCCAGGGTAGGTCCAGAGGTACCATAAAGAATGGCCTTATCAGTTGCTATAGCGTGAGAACGTGCAAGAGCAGAGGTAATCATTGGAAGGAAAGAAACCAAAGAAATTTCATCGATATTATTATCAATGTAGGTACCTGCTGCGAGACGTTCAGTGCTTAATACGTTATTTGTAACGTCATACTGACCATTAGTTCCGCCATTATCAATACGCTGATTAGCCGTATCAATATCAAAAGTAGTGCCAAAAGTTGCAGCATTAACATCTGCAGCGAACGGCATTATTGTAGCTCCTGACTGAACAGGAATTTCACGGAACAAACCAAGAAGTTTAGTTTCAAGTGCAACTTCTTCTTCGAACTGTTGACTTACAGCAACATCAAGATTACCGTCAGTATCAACAGGCGTTCTTGTACCGAAATCTATCCCAGCTTTTTCTATAACTTTTTTACCTAAATTAGTATCCCAGCCTTTACGTGTAATAGCACCGAGTACTTTGGCTTCAAGTGCTTCTCTACCAAAAACCTCTTTAGACTGTGTAGAGAACTCATACTTGCGGTTACGCATAGATTCGAGCTCTTCAGCTTTCTCTTTTACTTCGCCTTCGTACTTCTTGGTAAGAGCAGAAATTTCTTCAGCTTTTGCAGCTTCGAATTCTTTTTGCATATCTTCTACCAAACGAGTCGCACCAGATTCTACACCAGATACGATAGCGGTTTTAACTTCTTCGTCTTGTTGAGCCTTAGCTTCTGCTTTTGCAGTTGCTTGCTCATCAAGATCCTTTTGTACAGCCATTTCGGCTGCTTTTTGCTCGGCTTGCTTCATTGCGATTTTAGCAGCAGTTTCCTCAGCTACTTTTTTAGCAAAAGCTTCCAAGTCAACGGGTTGTTGTGTCTCTTCAGACATTTGTATCTCCTTTTGGACTTGCGTCCCGTCACTAATAGTGAAAGTTTTTTTGAAGTCTTCATACTCATCTATTGAGTCAAAGGACTTCGCCAGTGAAAAAGTAGCTGTCTGGTTACACGGTACAGATACTACCGATACTTCGAACAATTCAGCGTCCTTTATTCTTAATCCGTCGGTTTCCTCTATATAATCAGCATCCTTGACTCGAAAACCAACAGAAAAGGCCCCAAGAACACCGTCTTTAACTAACTCCGCTACATCTTTAGCGGCCTTACTGATTTTCGCAGTAAGTTCCAATCCATTATCAGTGCTCTTTAAATTAGTAGCTCTTCCAATGGGTCGGTTATAATCATGATTGAAAAGAATAATAGGATTATTCTCGAAATTACTTAATCCACCTTTAGTCCATGCATCAGCGGATATTGAATCGCCCGCGCGATCAAAGTCTGTTGTGCTTGCCATACCTTTAATCATGATGCTTCCATCATCTTCAGTATGAGACTTAAAAGTAGAAGTAAGATTAAATATTTTTTCCATTCTCTTCTCCAGAAGCCCTTTTAGTAATCTTAGGGGCTGCTTTGGGTTTAGGTTTTAAATCTGCAGTCTCAGGACAAATAGTCTTTAAATTCCTTATAATCGTATCCCAAGAACTAGACCAAACCTCATCATCCAAGTAAGATTCTTTAAAACGCCCGGTTTTAATAGCTTCTTCCTTACTTATAAGATACCCTTGTTTAACAGAATCCTTTGCTAAACCTTTTAACGTTCCTTGAACTATTCTCGCGTGTAAACGTTTTTTCTTTTCACTCTTCGCCATTATCATCCTCTACGGGCCTTCCGCCTTCGTCTGGGTTTGCTGCGCTACCTGCTATATTTGCAGGTACTCGTACTTCATCTTGACCTTCCATAGTCTCAAATCCTAACTGTTCTCTTGCTTCGTTAATGGTTATAATTCCGCCATTTACTAGAGAAGTATAATACTGTGACTGGTCTCTTAATTCCGGTTGAAGAGCAGGAATATCTGTAACATCTTCTTTTATGTGGAACCCAAAAAATCGTTCCATACCAAAATTGATTTTTCTAACTATAGGTAGTATAGTCTCTAAATAGTACAAGCGTAAATTTGGACGTATATTAGCATTGTTACCAGAGTCCAATAATATTGGAGGGACTCCTATTGCTTTTAAAATAATCTTTTCATTGTCAGCTATAGAACTCTGAAAATCTAAGTCTCTGAAGTTTACATTAGAAAGTGCGTCGACTTCTATTCCACCATCTAGAATTAAAGGTCTTCGTCCGCCTGCCTCGGGCCTATAACGTACCCCCCAGGATTGAATCATTCTTTCTTTAATCTTCTCGGATAAAGTATTAGGGCTTTTAAGTACAAGACCAGGAACTGCTCCGTTCTTAAAAAAGTTATCTTGAAACTGTCTCATACTGGCCATTAAAGCCATTGTACGAACAGCAGGTTTTAATCTAGAAACTCCTCTGTATATATCGTGAAAAGAGTTCTCTTTTATATGAATAATCTCCCTTGGAGAATAATCTACTTCATTATAAGTATACTTTTCAATGAAGGTTTTTGGATCGCCATGTATTGTAACATTGGCTGCGGGTATGTGATAAAGGTGCGCGCCATCGAAGTAAATAAAAATGTTACCATCTAGGATATAATCAGTAATTAAGTTGCGCTTAAAAGAGTTAATATCTTGAAATAGATTTGGCTCTTCGTTTATAAGCCTGTTTACCTTGGCTCTTTTTATACCTTTTATAACTCCTGGGATGCTAATAGGCTCTACTACTGTAGGAATCTCAGCACAGTCATCGACAACCATATTTACTGCACGATTAACAATCTCTATAGTTTCGTAATACTTTTCATAACTTTGAGTCTGTTCACGAGATCCTTGGTTTTGGCCGAAGTACTGCTGAATAGGATTCAGTTTTTCTAAAACCTCGTCCTCTGCTTTCTTCCCACCAAAGATATTGTTATACCACGCCATTATGTTTTTCTCTTTGAATCTCGACCCAACGCATCTGCTTCTTTGCTGTGCCTAGTCCGGGGTCCCTACCATATATTCTATGTAACTGAACGTGATGCTTATGACACAATGTTGCAGTATAGTCGTAAAGCTCTGCTTTATGTTCTTCTATAAAGTCTTCTCGTAAGGCCAGGATATACTCTGGATTTAATTTATTATCATGTAACCAGTTATGCAATAAAGGTGCCAGACTATAGAAATGGTGAAAATCTAGTTGCTCTGTTGCGTCGCAAATCTCGCAAGCCGACCCCTTCTCATACTTATTCTTTGCCTTATCTCGGATATATTTTACTA
>ERZ1047985.738-NODE-738-length-24269-cov-5.851986_pt1 | contig 24269 bp, 18 predicted proteins | sample MGYA00383097_ERZ1047985 | MGnify/ENA primary metagenome ERZ1047985 (study PRJEB29581, sample SAMEA5548367) | metagenome | biome: marine; feature: coastal; material: water | depth 50 m | study: Short-term variability in the microbial, nano- and picoplankton...
GCCGGTATTGTTGCCACCAGTATTGTTGCCACCAGTGTTGTTTCCCCCGGTGTTATTACCGCCGGTATTGTTGCCGCCACTGCCACTTGAGTTTGTCAATGTGAAACAAGGGTAATCAGAATCAACATAAGTGGAAGTTCCAGTAGTTACGTCCCAAAGGGTTGCATTAACACAATAAGTTCCTGCTGACAAGTTAGCCCATGCTTCACTCATGTACTCATGGTTATTCGTTTCACTCCAATTCCAAAATGAGTAACTGGACCAGCCACCTGCATTAGCATTAATAGTAGCCTCAAGAGTGTAGTTATTTCCAATAACAGTACAATTAACATCATAGTAACCATATACAGCATTTGTCCATGTTCCCCAAGTTGACGAGTCGGTTGAGGCCCAAAGATCTGTTAGGGATGGGTCTGAACCACAAGTAGTATTGTTTCTTGCAGAAGTTAGAGACGGAATCTCAACATCTGTATCAAGTGTTTCATCATTATCTGTAGCAGGTATTTGAGCAAACCCATTTGACATGATTTGGACAAATAATAATATTACAATGGTAGCTAGTGACATTTTTTGCATAGAATGTGCTCTAACAGGTAGTATATAAATCATTATTTTATTCAAAAAATACTGAAAAATTATTGTTCCAATCAACATTTGCAGCCTCAAATAGTTGCATTGGGGACTCATAGGCATTAGAATCGCCAGACTTACGTATTTTCTTAGCACGTTGGGTAATTAGTTTCCAAGCAGTTTTCTCACCGATTCCAGGAATCGCTTCAAGTTGCTTTTGCGATACACGATTATGGTCAAGGTTAATCTCAACTCCAGTAATAGAACGAGCGCCATGCCCAGTAACGATAATGTCTGATTGAGTTTCTAATGGGATATGATATTCAACTCCGATTAAGATCGGATATGCGCCAATTTGGCGTCCAAAAGTAATGCCAGCATTTCCGCGACAAGATTCGCCCGTGTGTGATTCTGTTTGATGTGCTGCAAGCCTAGTTCTACCATCATGTGTTTCCCAATGCACATCGCATAACCTTTCACCCAAAGGGAATAACTCTTTTAGTAAAGGTCCATCAATAGTGTTGCGTACAGTGTTTTTGAAGTTGGTAAAGTGTTCTGAGTTGATTTCTTGGAAACCTTCACCCTCAACTTGACGAATATTGATTCGACGTAATAACAAACCCTCATTATGAATCTCTTGCAAGAGATCCAAGTTCATGTCATATGTTGCAGAAGTTTCACCATTTAATCCTGCAATAAAGTTGAGTCCAGGCAATAGTTTAGGTAATCCTCTTTCACCGCGTTGCTTACCGTATTTGTTGATTAGACGGATTGCACTTTTCAGTTGTGCAGAATCACAATTCAACCAATTTGCTTGATGGACATTAGGGTCTGCAGATTCTAGGCCAAAGGATAGTACGGCACCATCCGACAATGTTTCAACCAATGTTTTTGTTATCTCTTCAGAAGGTTCCAGATGTTCTGCAATAATCGATGGATTTGCATTATCAGTATGTAGGATGTCAAGGCGTTCATCCTCTCTTAGTCCATGTAGTAACTTTGCAATAGGTTGTGGATTTGGAATTGGATATTCAAGTTCCTTTACTCCCTCGGCCATGTAAGTGTATGTATCGGTCATACCACCGAGGCGAACATGCTCAACTCCAGCATCATGGGCAAGACGAACTTCTTTGATGATATCTTCAGGTGTGCGCCAAATCGGTACACCCTTTTTGGGCTCAATACAGAATTTACAACCTCGCTTATATCTTACACATCCTTGGTAGACTTCAACTTCGTAAGTTAATGGTCCTCTATTTTCTTCACTTCCCAAATCTGGATGTTGAGTTACAGCCTTACTCATTGCACCACAATGAGCCCACTGCGTCCATTGTTCGGTAGTTCTGCGACAATGTTTCCATTGACCAGTTTGTATGAAATTAGAAAGTGTAGCATCAGTATCTTGTAGTGCTAAAAACAGGTTGCTACGCAACGGGTTCCATCCTTGTTGGCGCCATCCACGTATTGCCCAGCCGCCAAAAATAGCAGGAATGCTGGCAGGTAATTGGCGAATAATATTACGAGTTTCTTTCAACGATATTGGAGTCCCTCTCAGATATCTGCCAGGAACAATAGCACCTGCAATACAGGCTATTCCGGAAATATTGGACAAGCGCTTAGTCGCAGCATCTTCTCCCTCGACCCTGACAAAATCACGCCATTGGTCAATAGTGAGGTAATCGTATTCTATTTTCGCTTGCTCAAAAACTCCACATAAGTAGCGAATGTGAAATCCAACATAGGGTGGTACGCCGAAAGCTGCTGGTTCATCTTCATATCCATCGAGGACTAGCCATCGTGGGGATGTTGACTCGACCATGATGCCAACTCATATCGACTCAATATCACTCTTTCTTATGATGTGGGCGACGACGAGGTTTCTTTGCATCCTGTTCTTCTTCACGCATTGCTTGAAGTTCACGAGATGTTTTTGCAGTTTTGTTATTTCCGCCTTTGTTACCGCCTTTTTTACCACCTTGAGCGATATCAACCTTGATTTTGCGACCCATTAATTCAGAGCCGTTCATCTTGGCAACGATTTCTTCACCTTTGTCACCTTCAGCGATCCAAATAAATGCGAATCCCTTTGGCTTGCCAGTATTTCTGTCGGTTGCCAAAGCCATTCCATTGATGGTTGCAGTACCTTCAAAGTGCTTTTTGATACTTTCTTCAGTTGCTTTGAATGGTAGATTGCCAACATAGACTTTAGTTCCTTCAGGGTCTTTTCTCTTGTTATTTCCCTTCTTGCTATCATCATCAGCATCCTTTACTGCAATTCTTCGTCCACCAAGTTTGTGACCATTTAGAGCACCGATTGCAGCGGTTGCCTCATCCTTGCTTGAGAATGTAATAAATCCGAATCCTTTGTTAGCAGTTCCTTCACCAGCAGGTAGGAAACAATCTTTGACAGTTCCATGCTTTTCAAACAATTCTCTAATCTGTTCAGTAGTAATCTCTCTTGGTATTCCACCAACGAATAAGCGAGTTCCAGGTGCTGCCTTTTCTCGACGTTGCCCGCCGCTACCGCCTTCACCTTCAAATCGGAAGTAACTTCTTTCGCGACCGTCTTCACGCACATCTGCTGCAATGAATGTTGCACGACCTGCAGGTCCCTTTGCGAATAATGTTTCAGCAACCTTACCCCAGCGCTTTCCAGGATTGTTTAATTTGCTTGCACCTTGTTCCAGTTCAGCCCATCCAGCAGCGAAATTATCTGCCAATGCTCTAAAGGATTGATAATCACAATTCGGACACTTTACATTCCAATCACCATTTTGTTCAGCGATTAAATCGCTTCCACATGGAGGGCAAATTGCGTGTAAGACCCCACAATCATCTCTATCTCTAAAGTTGATACTGATAATCGGAGAGACCTTGGTAACTACTGCACGACAAATATCTCTACGGCGAACAGCATCACTTGTTTGATGCATATATCTGTCAACTAAATCTGTTACACGGAATTGACCGTATAATTGGTCAGGAGTAATGCTACCGGTTTGACCTTCAATGACAAGGATTTGTGCTTCGCCATTCTTTTCATTTAATCGAGTGATCTCACAAATGACCGTATCACCAATATTTGCGGTGTTAATCGTTTTTGTCGCTGAGACAGAACCGATACCCCCGTCGATTGAAAATTGTCCAATAATTGTTGAGATGATAGCTCCATCTCTCTCAATTGTTCCTTCACCAGCCTCACAATCTGAGGTGGTGGATACTTGCATTCCCGGGGTGACGAGGCTCGCCGTCATTTTTATCATTCCTTAAGCAGACTTGGCCCAATGAGGGACGCAAATCGTATCGCTCTAATGTTGGGGGGTGGCCCACCCCTTTTCAAACTCTCTCATCACCAGTGAGTTCAAGAGTTGTCAATAATCTGACAATCACAGGAATCTTATTCCAATTCATCAATCTCTTCAATTGGTATCTTTGAATTACCAGGGCGGAAAAAGCGCCAACAGATTATTTCAGTAAATGCCTTGCCTTTGGAATGATGTGAATAGGTCGGAGGCAATCGGAATTTACTTTCTAATATTCCTTCAACTTCCCATCCAAATTCTTTTGCTAAAGGTTCTAAGTGAGTCGCTTTTGCGGAATGCAATACATGGATGGCCTCCACATTTTGATTAAATGCATATTGAAGAATAACGCGGTCTGCCCGTTTACTTTGTACTCCCCAAGGAGGATTCATTACAATGATGTCAACATTAGAAACATCGATTTCATCAGTTCCAATAAATGCCTCAATAACAGTAGTTTGTGCATCAAACTTTGATTTTAATGTGTGACAATTCTTCCTTGCAACTTCAGCAGCAAGTGGGTCTGCTTCAACCATTGTTACCTGTCCTGCACCGATGAAAAGACATCCAAGACCTAAGATTCCATTTCCTGCACACAAATCAAGAATATGCTTCCCATTGACGTCATCCAGTTGGTCAACCCCCAGCATCCAATAGGCTGCTAAGTCTCCCTCTGTCGCATATTGTTCAAGTTCAACATCTGAACATGGATGTGGACTCAGTTTTGACAATTCAATGGCCAGATGCTTTGGCCGCATCATTAGTATTCACCAACGTGGCTGGTTATATTGTTGATTTTGTTGGCGTTGCTGTTCTGCAGCAAGCCGTTGATAGTGAATTTGCTCAGCCTCTGAACGAAGACGTGCAAGGAGTTGTTCTCCCGGTTGTTGATTACCGCAAAATCTGCAGAAACGGATACCATCAGGATGTTGTTGTCCACAATTAATACAGTAGCCCATTTCTCTCCCTCATTCAGTGCAGTGGCTTGACCATATTGAATCTACTCATCCCATTGAGGTTAATTGTAAGAATACTGGCCATGTTTCAAAGCCGGTTGCTAGTGCTCTTTCACTGAGATCTTCCCAGCGCGGATCGTTCATCATATCGCTAGGTTCAATTTCAGCAGCCATTAGTTCGGTTACCAATGCTCTAAATTCAATTTCAACATCGGACATTTCAGGAACTTCTTCAACCTCTGGTTCTGGAAGGCTCACATTGGTAGAATCATCAGAAATTGTGTCAACAGTTGATTCTAACGTATTGTTGGTTTCAGCCGCTTCAACAGGTTTAGCACCTGGTAGCGGTACAGATGATGATTTAGGCGTTTCGCTTGCAACTTCTTCAGCAGCACTTGCTAATACTTCTTGATTGAACTCTTCAACCATATTCTGCATTTCCGATTCTACTGCCACAGGTGCTGGCTCTGGTGTTGGTTCGACAATCTCTTGTACAGGAGGGGCCTCAACCTTTGTGATATTGATTTTCTTTTGCAAACGTCCAACACCCAATACTTCAGCCTGTTGTCTAGCCATTTCAGCGGCTTGACGCCTTGGCAATGAAACGAAACATTTTCCTGGGATACTGGAAGGTGGGAAAGGTAAGTAATAATTTTCAATCGCAGAAAGCGATGGATGTCTAAAGCATAACATTCTCTCGCTTTCAAACGGTCTTTGGTTTGGCAAACCCATCGAGAAAGGAACTGAACTTACTTCTATCGTTCCGCGTAACCATCCTTCGTTGGTAATTAGATGTTGTAACCAAGGACCCATGTCAGGGGTTGCTAAATCAACGAATTGGAAAGAAGCATCTCTTGCATCAAAGCCCTGTTCTTCTAATAATTTTGCTTCTGCCCGTGGGCGGTGGAAGACGGTGATTACTGGCTGTCCGTGCTCGACCATATCGCCATGAAGTTCCATTAATTTGCGTTCTTTACGCGGAAGAATTAGCATGATTTTCAGCCTTGTGGCTTCATCATCCCACATTTCGCCCCATCGTTCATCAGCCTCAACTATGAGCTGACCTATTGTCATGTCTGGAATTAAAGCAGTGATTCCCATGTCCGCACCGGTGCTTAGGAGTAAGGCTCATCCTTTAGCAATAGTGCCCAAGCGATTAGTCAAGATAACCTTCATTCAAGGCCAATTCAGCGAGTAAAACAACTCCTCCAGCCGCTCCTCTAATGGTGTTATGAGAAAACGCTTCAAAAGAAATGATATCAGGTTCTATCAGTTGCAAATTTCCAACTGTTATCGCCATACCAGCTCTCAAGTCTTTACTTGGTTCAACTTGTTGAGGAAAGGATTCACCATCGGCCCAAAGATGCTTATTGGTATCAATTGTTTCAACCAATTGAATTGGATTCGTAGGGGCACTTGGTAAATTGAGTAATTGTGGAATTGCATGGAATGATGAAATTAGCATTTTAACCTCTGCAAGTGTGGTTGGATTGAGTAATTTTGCTGTTACGAAAACATGATGGCCATCTTTTCGTGAAACACGATTGCAAACGAAATCAGTATCTATTGATGCATTTGTAATGTGAACTGAGGACTTTGGATTTTTGCGTGATGGCTGGTCAACCGTTTTACCAAAAATATACCTTAGTTCGCTGGCCGTTTTTCTTGCTTCGTCAGGTATTTCAGGATCTACAGAGCCAGCGAGCGCCTTTTCATCAGATAATAATCTCCAACCTCCTCCCGAGAGTGCCTGCTCACTACGCATGGTTAGTGATTTTATTCCTAACATTCTGTCAAGAGGGGCTAATGGCATTGCGATTGGCATTAATGTACAATTTGTTGAGCAAGCCATAGGTAATCCATCAACTGCAAAATGTTCCATATGCTGAGGATTTATTTCTGCAATTACTAACGGAATTCCATCTACTCGCCGATAAGCGCTGGCATTAGAAAATACAGCAAATCCGGATTCGGCCAACATCGGTTCAACATCTTGCGCAATCTCGCTTGGAATTGCAGAGAATACAATACTCACTCCAAGTTCAAGTAATTGTTTACAAATTTTGGAATTGGATAAATCTAATACAGTAATTTCAGCAAGAGTTGGTCTTTGCTGCTCAAGTTTCCACTCGATAGAACTCAGTGGTTTTCCTGCAGTATCAGGGCCACCGCAAATTGCAACCAATTCAAACCAAGGATGATTTGCTAATCTCTGTTGCAACCTTTGGCTAACTATTCCGCTAGCACCTAATATCGCACATAGACGCTTTGCCATAGAGTCGCCAACGAATAGCCATCTTTGACTGTTTGTAAACAATAATCAGTTTTTTATTGCTAAATTACTTTCACCTAAGCGTAGTTCTACTGGAGTAGGGAATATTCTGCGAACGAGTAGTTTGCGAAGAATAATCCATCCATCTGGCACACTGCCAAGTTTTGCTTCTCCGATTCGGTTTGAATAGCGGATCGGAACAAATGAGATATCGATTCCTTCAATCACGCAAGATGTAAACATCTCTGCTTCAATTTCAAATTTCATACTATTCAATTTTATTTTGCTCAGTGATTCTCTACTGAAAGCCCAGTAACCAGAACAGAGGTCATTTGTTGCTACTCCAAATAAGGTAGTAGCAATCCAAGTTAACAAATGGTTGCCTAAATAATTCAACCGCGTCATAGCACCATCGTCAATATTTCCATGTAAGCGGTCACCGATGACAATATTATTTTTCTTCACTCGTTTTAGAATTTTGATGATTTCTTCCGGGTGATACGTTCCATCACAATCTAGCATTACCAAAGTATCACTATTTGATTTTAAGAAATGCAGAAATCCAAGACGCATCGCAGCTCCTTTTCCAGTTCCTTGCTGTTGGATTACTTCAGCACCGAGTTTTTCCGAAACTTGTACGGTGTCGTCAACACTTCCTCCATCAATAACCAATATTTTCACATCCCACCCGAGTTCTTCTAATTTTGAATAGGGTATACGTGGAATAATTTCTGCCACACCTTCCGCTTCATCAATAGCGGGAAGCATCACAGTCAGGTGTGGCATATCGTATAGTTGGATGTCAATTTGATTTGATGCCTTCGCTTATTTTCCCCATCAAATCAGTTCTATCCAATGTAATAGCAATCCCGAATGGTCAATAATCACATCGCCTCTGCCACTGAGGCCAGTAGGATTTATCCATCTTTGGGAACTAGTGGAATCGCTCCATGTTATCAAATAATTCAGATGTATTGTCGCATTTGAAACATCAATAGTAAAGCAGTCTTCTGTAAAACCACTACCACTTTGCAAGGTATTTTGTGACCCATTAATTGCTTGACTGGAAATTGTTGTAGTAGCAGAATCGATATTGCCCACCCTTTCGATTACAAAACAAATTGTCTGTGAAGAATTTATCACCACATCTAATGCATCATCAATAGTAAATTCAAATTCAATGGTCAATATTGATACATCACCTTCTTTAACAAATATTCTATCATTTTTTTGAGAGATTGGGTTTTGGAATTTCTGAGCCCTCCAAGTGTCGGTTTTTTGCTGACATGAAGATGCACAGTGATGACTATTGATTGCGATAAATTCGCTTTGAGATTGATTGCCGCTTGGGATGAATTGCCACAACTTACTTGAATCAATATTTTCCATCACAGTCCAATACTGAGATTTTGCAAGAATGAATTGCATTACGCCTCTTGGAGAGGTAATTGCATGAGTTATCGATAGTTGATTAAGAGTATCAATATCATCCGATTTGATGGCATTTGTAACTTCGCCCTGGATTGAGTCTTCTAACTCAACCAATCCCAAAGTCGGAATACTGGTCATCTGAATATGTGATGGAACATCCCATAAATGCCCCCAGTGAGAGTTCTCCGAATAGACAATACTACCCCTTGGTAAATCTACTAGTGACTCTCTTAGTTCTAAATCCGAATCACTAATCGGGCGCAATTCATTATGTTGTGACATCTCTGCCATTATTATTAGTCCCGATGAAAATGCTAACATTATTGTAACGATAACAGATGAGACGATTTTTGGATTTAGATGTGGGTCCCAACCAAAGGTCAGAATTCGATTGCCACCTCCTTCTCGTCTTAGATTGGTTGTAGGGCTTAACCAAATTGCAACCAATGCAGTTAACGGAATATGGAATGCATGAATGCCCATTGAATACAATGTATAGGAGAGCAATGACAATACCGCTAATTTATCAAATCCTTCAATGAGATGTATTCCAGTTAACAGCCACAGCAAACTGATCCAGATGATTAGCATACGAACTTCTGTGCGGCCACGTAAGCGATAGGCAGCGACAATTCCGAACATTAGTAATATTCCATTGTAAAATAATAATGGCCTTCCACCTTGCCAACCATATTCGGCAAATACTGCAGAGTCTAGCATTCTTGGAGCGATAATCAACAATGCGATTGCTACCGCGATTAGTAATAATATTGAACTTGCAATGAGTATTTTTCTAATATGTTCTCCGACGGATTCTCTGCTAGACAATCCAATAATAATGTGTGAAAACATCAGTAGTCCAAGATAAATAGCTCCAGTTGGATGTATTAGTGCCACACAAATAACAGCGAGAATAAAAGCCCTTGTGTGGTGTTTTACTTGCTCTGTTGTTTGTCTTAATAGAACTAATAACCCGACAACCAATCCTAGTTGGCTTGCCACAGTTGGGTATCCTGAATCAAACGTTTTTGCGAAAAGACCCATTCCCAATACCAAAGCAAAAATCGATTCAGCCCCAGCACCATTTCGGTCTAATGCGCCCCATAATCCCAGCATTATGGCGAATAACGAGTAATGGCCCAATTCAAAAACAGCAACAGCAGTATCAATATCTAATACACTACTGATAAATGCCGATAATGCCGGATATGCAGGTGGATACGTCCAATATCCAATATTTGTTCCACTTAGATTCAAACTTTCAGTTTGTGCAAGTTGACTGCTTAGAACCGAAAAGCCAATCCAATCAACTCCAAATGGAAGATGTTGAATAATCGGAATAAATAAGACACTAATACAAATAGTGAAAGCGAAAATAGATTTCCAAGTAACTCGGTTTACTTGGAACCATTTCTGAGCCGCAACTTCATCACCAATTTCTTTGTCTGATAATGAATTGAGGTTATCATTCATTGCTGACTCAAGTATTCTCCACTGTGAAAGTTTTTCATCATCAATGGATTTTATGTGCATTAGTGATAAGATATTGAGGATAATAATCGACAAAAGCACCGAATTTACAGACCACGCTTTCACTGTGAATAACAAACCGTTAAGTCCGAAAATTAATAGTAAACCAAGAGCCGGTATTAACAATATTTTACGGAAATTATCAGAACTTGGATCTAATATTCTGACCAATGCAAACCCTGGTAATATACTCACTACTAGAATGAGGGCCACAGTGAGCAACATAGTTGCTCCTTTTAATGGCGGGTTTTGACCTCTTCGCCAATCATCATATGAAATCACTACTTCGCGGGGGTATGGTCAAGCCACCATCTGGGTTCCACGAAGTGGTTAAATTACCTGAAGAGTATTGGGTTTTTGACTTCACCAGAGGTGTTGATAAATCATGGAAATGCCCATTTGATTATCAAATTGGCCGCTATGATGAAATTCGTCCAGGAATGTATGAGCAGCAAATATTTTCTGGCGAGAGAGATTTACATGTGGGGATTGATATTGGTGGGCCACAACAAACAGAGGTGTTTGCGTTTTCAGATGGAACAATCCATTCATTCGGAATAAATTCAGAAATAGGATCTTATGGTCCTACAATAATTACAAAACATCAAGTTAGCCTCGCAACTAAAGTTGGCTCAAAGCAAATGAATCCTGCAACAACAATTTGGGTTTTGCATGGTCATCTTGCCAGTGAAAGCCTAGAGGGATTGGAAGTCGGGCAAGAAATCAGCGGCGGGCAACTGCTCGCAAAAATCGGTAATAAAGAAGAAAACGGGGGTTGGGAGCCACATTTACACATTCAACTTTCTCTAATTGAACCAGCGACATTTGACCTTGAAGGAGTCGTTGCAAGAGAAAACCGTCAGCAAGCATTACAAAAATACCCTGACCCTCGATTAATCTTGGGAAATCTCTACTGAAGATTTTCACTTCTTGCTAGAAAGAAATTCTTTCAATGCGATTATTGGCTCGATTGCAGCAGGGTCCTTTCCATGCAATAGTGCAAGAGATATTGAAATCCAATCCATTAGAATGCACAGATAAAGAAGTGCTTCAAGCAGTGACTTTCCTTCACCATCAATTCTCCAAGCAAAGTCTGTAGAGAAATGTGCGACCATCCAATCCATTCGGTCTGATACCCTTGTGTGAATTCCTTGCCAAGCCAATAATAGAATTAGATGTTGTTCAGCATGGGGGTCTTGAGTCGTTCCAACGCCGCCCCATGCAACACTTTCGTTATGGTTCATCTCTGGAACAGTTCCGGTTCGGGCGAATCTTGCACTGTTCTCATTCAACTGATTTTTGAACCGAGTCAATGCTGGCGACAATTCAGTTGGACCAATAATGCTGATTGGTCGTTCAACCATCGCCAGTGCAAGTTGGACAATATCTCCTTCCGGTTCTTCAAGAATATCAAATCCATCAACAGCCTGTTGTAATCTTTGCAACATCGCTTCATCTTCTCCTTCAAACGGCTGAGGGAGTCCTCCAATAATTCTCATCAAAGCCAACTGTCTTGAGAAGATGTGGCCAAAAGCAGTACGAGGTGGTTGGCCACCAATGCTTGGAATCAAGTGACAATTAGGATACAAATCGCAAAATCCAGATAATTCTCCACCAGTTGAAATTATGACAACAGTTGCTCCTGCTTTCAAAGCCTTTTCACAGGAATAAAGTGTTTCTTCTGTATTACCGCTATGACTTGTTGCAATCACCAACCATGATTTGTTCCACCATGATGGAATAGAATAATCGCGAATTGTTTTTACAGGTAAACTGCCGTGATTTTCGGATAGACTGACAATAAAATCACCACCTGCTGCAGAACCACCCATTCCTAAAAACAGAGCGCCATTCCATTTTTTTGAACCAATGTGTTCCAACCATGGCATCAATTTTACATTAACTGCAGCCAAGCCTTTACGGATATCTTCAACAAATGAGCGAGTGAAACCAATCATCCCCTCTCCATCTAAAGCCTCAGCTAATTCCACAATGGTTGGTGAATTGTTTTCATCACTCGAATTTCCTTGCATATTCAGTCCTCCTTTATTTGATATTCATCAATTTTTGAATCATCAATGCCAAGGTGCTGTAGCGCCATCCACTCATCTTCTATTTTAGCAATTAACAGTTTTTTATTGCCCGAATAATCCCAAGGTAATCTAATAGAAGTCATTTGCCAATTTTCAGGGTCAAGGAATTCTCCTACAGATGAATCTACATTGATTAAATCAACAGTAACGAATTCATTCATCTGGCAAACCACATTTGAATGTTCTAAATCTCTCCAAGTAGCGCCTGTTCTTTCACGACGATCGATTCTCTCCATTATGGCACCATCCTTGGACCATGAGGCGGGTCGCCAAAAATTGTCTTTCCATTTTACAACATCACCTAAATCATAACCCGGTTTGCGATATAATAAAGTTAAACGGGTTACATCAATCCCATCTTTTCGCCCAACTGTTGAATTTGATTCACTAATATGGCCGCCATAAGTAGTCACCATATGCCTGCCCCATGAGCGCGCTAATCCCTTACTTCCTAGCACGACATCATATCCTCCAGTTACAGCACCTTCGCTAGTGATGAAGAACATTGGGTCATCACTAAGACTTTCAATCACATCATCTAATGAAGATCTCAACACTTTGAATTCCGCTTCGGACAACCTTCTTCCGGATGATCTGACTTGAACAGTTGCCTCAAAATAGTTGCCAGCACGTCTCGTACAGGTCAAACATACACCATTTGCCATTCTTGCCCTCATTGTATGTTGCTCAGAATATTCTAATTCATCAATTACGCCTTCGACTTGAATATGTAACAAGGTATGCCTGTCAGAGATAGTTTGTGGTTCAAAACCAAGTCCTACTTGCTCAGCATTTTTGTGGAATAATACATGTCGTTGAATCAGTTCATTCCAGATTTTATCTTCACTGATAAAAACCCATTTTCCTTGTATTTCAACGATACCACAACGGGCACAACGAACCCATGGAACATTTTCAGGGACTTCAACTAATTTGATTCTTTTACGAGTGCATTCTTCGCACATTCTATCGCCAAAGAGAGGTGGGTCTGCACCACATACTAAGCAAAACTCGCCACCAAGTGCTCCTGCCATCATATCCCTCCTCAGTCTTGGGTTGAATTACTTGCTTTCAACCTGTGGCTTAACTTTCATCGCTTTTCGCTAATTGTAATGCGATACTATCCACTTCAATATCTTCTTTGCCCATACTTATTTCAATGGCAGAAATTCTTGCTTCAAGGTGTTTTGCTCTTGCAAAAACAGTCCAAGTCCAAATCGCAATTCCTGTAATCATTCCTAAATATGCAACCGTCAAATAATTCATTCCTTCCATTTCAATCACTCCTATCAATTTTGTTTTGTAATAATTCAACTCTTTGTTCAAGTTTGGTAATATGCATTGAAGTTAAAATATGGCCAATAATAAAAATCGTAAATGATATTGCTCCAATCAATAGGACCAAGGACATATCGGATTGAAGTGAACCTCCACTGCCGGTTGCAACAACTGGGCCAGGATGGCGGATTACCCATATTCGTGTTGCGATATAAGTAAATGGCACTAGGACAAAACCAAACAATCCGAATGTGGAGAATGTATCTCTTGTTTCAATACCGTCTGGCTGAGACCGCCTTCCCAAAACAAGGAATAATGCAAGTAGGGTTAACAGGCCAAATGTGTTTAGTCTAACATCACTCCAATCCCATGGAGTGCCCCATTCTGCAGAACCCCAGATAGTTCCAGACCAAACGGTCATCAAACCAGTGGCTAATCCAGCCTCAGCTCCTGCGACATGTAATCTCCAACCGGTTGGGCTGCGCCTGAAAAACCATAATGCTGAGCCAATGAATAGAATTGCAAATGCAATAAATGCAGCCCATGCCGATGGGACATGCCAATAGAATATTCTCTGTGCAGCAGGTGATTCAAAAGCATCGATAGCAACACTTGGGGCCCACATCAAGCCAAGATATAGCGTACTCATTATTCCGAGAAATCCGAATCCGAGAAATCCGATTCCAATTTTTCCACTCATGAATTATCCTCCAGAAATAGTTTGAACAATGTTTCAGATATAGGTTGTTAGTTCAGTGACAACGATTGACCAAGGCAGAATTAATATCGGAGTTAACAATCTAATGAATACTGCTTGAGGCCTTGATAATTTATTTGTTGTCAATTGTAAAAATCCTATTATCAATGAACAGAAAAGAGTGGATAGTGATCCAACAATCACTACGATTGCTTCAATATTTTCAAGGAAAATGTATGAGGAAATTATAGTCAATACCGCTCCACCAATCATTGGCAAAACCACAGCTCTTGGAATAGCAGTATTGGCTCGCCACCAATCTAGAGCCCGATTTTCTCGCAATAAATTGACTATAGGGTCGCCACAAAGTCCAGCCACGAATGCTGGCAACAATGCAAAACCCATCTTGAGGCCATGTAAATTCTCTAATTCCATAGGTTCAACCAAAGACAATAATATTCCTAATGTTAAAAATCCTGCAATTCCATTATTTGCAAATCCGGATTTTGTTTTGAAATTATATGTAAATCCATTTTGGATGAAATTTTTTGACTTTGTTAACTCAACTACAGGAAACTGCCAAACTTCACCCTGAGGCGGTGTTTGCTCAACATCTTGCTTCAGATCATTGATGCGTGTAGCGCAATTTAGAATTCGTTCATCGTGTGTAGCAATTAAGAAAGAATGGCCTGCCAATCTCAAACTGGTAATGTGTTCACATAATGTGTGGATTGCAGCATCATCTAGCCCAGCATCAGGTTCATCAAGTAAAATTAGGCGAGCAGATTTTGAGATCATTGCAGGTAGTAGGCCAGCGATTACAGAGACTTTTCGTTGCTGGCCACCAGAAAGATGAGAGATTAAATCATTGACTCGGTGGTCCAATGAATATTGCTTTAATACAGGTGCCAAGTTTGTTTTTATCTTACAAATTGACATCATATTGCTGAGGTGCTCGGCAATTGTATCACTTCCAACCATTCCATTTTCTTGTAGCGTGAGTCCAAATGGTACAGTTGGCGTATTTCTTCTTCCTTCACTATCAATTACTACTTTTTGATGATGCAAGACTTTACCTTTTTCAAGTGGTAAAATACGTGCGGCCGCCTCAATAATTGTGGATTTTCCGCAACCGTTTTCACCGCGCAGTACGACGACTTCTCCCTCTGAAATAGTTAGTGAAAAATCACTAACGACAATTCCCATGCCACGACGGATTTCAACCGACTCAAAAGCCAGTAACACATCGGACATATTCATTGCACAAAGCCCTACTTATTCGCTTTTCTCACAGTATGTTGGCCCCAAATCGCAACGATTCTCACAATAAATCATAAGTCCGGAACCTCAAACCACAAACATGGGCTATCTAATGTCGCATTTTGGCCCCTTCGAATGGATAATTCTGTTGACGTGGTTTGCGGTGATAATTGGGCCATTGATTTATGCAAAAATCAATGAAACATCATATGCACTTTCGCTAACCGTCTCAGTACTATTTGGCTATCTAATCCAGGTGCTGTGGTCTCTTTTCGCACAATGGGAATTGGTTCAACATTGGGTGTGGGCAGACTTCGTATTGATCCCTTCAAGAACATCATCGCCGATGTGGTTTCATACACTGTTTTCGGCAGGTTTCTTACATGCAGATGCTCTACACGTTCTCGGAAATACTGTAATATTGGCCTTGGTAGGGATTCCTCTTGAACAAAGACTCGGTGGTAAGCGTTACCTTCAAATCTATTTTATTGGATTATTTGGTGGTTCATTCGCTTGGTACATTTTCAATTTAGATTCTAATTCCCCTTCACTTGGAGCCAGTGGAGCAGCCTTTGGATTACTCGGCGCTTATTTGGCTGGATGGCCAAGAGATGAAATACCATTTCCATTGATTTTAATAAGAAAATGGCCAGTGACACTAATCGCATTACTATACTTTGCACTTGAAATTATTAGGGCATATGATGCCATGGCTTTGGGCAAAGGTACGAATGTCGCGCATATGGCGCATATTGGTGGATTCATTGCAACATATTTGGTGTTACCAATAGTGGCCAAAGGAGGTCCATTTGCACTGGGAATTGACGATGGTGGTCCGACTGGCCAAAGTTCACTATCATTGCGTATGAAGCAAATGAAATCCTCCATGGTAAACTTAGCCGAATTGCCAGACCCATGGAGCGCAGGTGGGTTTGATGTACCAAAGAATGTCAAAGAAATCATTCAAAAATTAAGAGATTCAGGCGATGAAGCAGAGACGAGAATCGCTTGGATGGAGCATCTAGCGAACCGCTCAGAATGCCCAGTTTGTGGCGAACAAATTGGCATGGTTGAAAGAAATGACGGCCCAACAATTCAATGTGGAACAGAACCAAATCATTTCCATTGGCCGTAATTATTTCTTTCAAAAAACAATAGAATATTGGCAAACTTGCAATCTCTCCCCAGCCCCTTAAGGGGCGGGGGAGTGTGTCAATGCGTGGATAGTCTCAAAGGTGAGGTGGGCATCCAAGTCAATTAGGGTGTGCTATATGCAATTCAAAGGTCATTCCAAAAATCACCGGATATCACTGTTTTTGGTGCTAATGTTTTTGATTGCTGACCTTGGTGGATTTGCTACCGCATCGGTATCTGGCACGCCAGAAGAAGACCAATCTGTAATTGAATTTACCACGCCGATATTTGTCGAAGGATTGCCTCCCTTAATGTGTGATGATGATTATTGTCAACGTCCTACTCGAATAATTGACAGAGGCGACCGCGCAGCATCAGAAGAATATGGATGGTGGCAAGGATATGGTCCTGATTTAGATTGGAATGGCATGGATGACCGTTTGCAAAGAGTCCTTGTTGGATATGAATCAATTTCACCAACTGCAATTATTGGAGAAGATGGGAAAGCAACTGTAGCAATAGTTGTTGATTTTGCTTGGCACCCAGAGGAAGCAGAAGTTTCTTCTCTAAAACAAATCCTAAATTCTCATTCATGGGTTGGAGAGGAAAACGGTGCATGGTTCCAAGTTCTGGACAGTATTGATTCAATCGCGGTTGACAAAGTTCCAGTAAGTGCGCTAATGGATATTTATTTCCTTGAAGGAGTTGTGGTCATAGAAATGCAAAATGTGATGGCTCCTTCAAACAATGTGGCATCAAGAGCATCGCATTCTTTGCCAAATGATTTTTCTTCAAGTGCATACGAAAGAGGATATACAGGTGAGGGTATTGTTGTTGCAGTTCTTGACACAGGAGTGGACAATGAACATACATCGTTAAACGATTTTGACGATGTTGACGATAGCCCCGATTTAGATGCGACTTCGTATAGTGACCAGAAATGGTTGGGTGGCTATGATGCAACATCCACAACAAGTAATCCAGATGGAACTAATGATCCAGATGATGGAAATGGCCATGGCACCCATGTAGCAGGTTCTGCAGTTGGAACTGGAGGTTCAGCACGAACAGAGATGGGAACAGGACCGGGTGCATTTTTGGTTGATATCAAAGTATTATCCGATGGAGGTGGGACTAATTCCCAAGCTTCTCTAAACGGACTCCAATGGATGATAAATAACGTGGACAAAGATTGGGGGAATAATAATTCAGGCCAAGGAATCCAAATTGGATCCATGTCCTTCGGTTCAGTTTCATCACCCCTTAATCCTGGGGATGAGGGAGATAATGGAACTGGCAGCGAAGCGCGCTTAGTCAACAATGCAACTGAAGTAGGGATTGTTTGTGTTGTAGCGATGGGTAATGATAGTTCAAAGAGAGTGCCATCACCTGCAAGTGCAGATGGTGCAATTTCAGTAGGCGCTGTTAATGACAGAGATAGCATTGACCGAACCGATGACATTATCGCATCTTACTCCAATTGGGGTCCACGATTAAGTGATGGTGATGATGATGATTGGGATGAATTGAAACCCGACATTACATCTTATGGTACGGGTATTAATTCCGCTTCTGCAGCAACAGGAACATCATTGCCAGGTCAACCAACCCGACCTATGGCAGATTCAGATTATGAATCAAAGGATGGAACTAGCATGGCAACTCCAATCGCTTCAGGAGTTGTTGCTACCTTACTTCAAGCGAATCCAAGTCTTGAACCACAAGAAATTAAAGATATATTGAGAAATTCAAGTGAACAAAGAGGCCAGCCTAGCGAATCTTCAGTTTCAGATAGATGGAATGACAAATGGGGATTCGGAATCATTGATGCTTCTTGCGCATTAGACCAAATTCTGCAAATTGCATGCAATGGCGTAGCCCCTCCACCGCCTACTGATGGAGGAAATGGTTTCAACTTTAGTTATCCAGTGAATGAGACTTGGTTTATCGAAGACAATACGGTTAGGCTATTAGGGAGTGTAGAAGGAATCAATAGTTCTAGTAATGTTAGAGTACAATTGATGATTGAGCAACATAACACCGAAAATAACTCAGTAAAGACTTTGATAAGTTGGACTGACGCAGATGGAGAATTGCCAAATTGGTACTTAGATGTAACAGTAACACCCGAATGGGTAGATTCGTATGAAGATTATTCTTTGGTCAAAACGAAGGCAATAAGCGAAACTGGTGAAGTAATTGCAGAAGGGTTCAGAGTAGTCTATATTGGTCGTATGTTTATGGCGCTTTCTAGCCCAGATGCGAGTGAAGACTTAGTGGGTAATGTTCAATTCGAAGGTCATTATGATGCAATTGAACCAGATAGAATCGAATATCGCTTAGATAACAGTGGAGATTGGGAAATCGGGGCAGATATTCAGAACCAAGGTTCAACAGGACAATGGTCATTCAATTGGGATTCAACCGAAATAAATGATGGTCCACACCTTTTCTCTTTCCGCTTAGTAAATGAAAGCGGAGTAAAATCTGATACGACTAATATCGAATATGATATTGACAATATCCCTCCTCAACCTGAATTACAATTTGTTGGATCTGCCCAAATTATTCAACGAGGTTTATCTGTACAAAGTGCAGTTGCTGGTTCATTGCTTGAAATTGATTTTACAATTGCCAACTATGGTGATTTATCTGCTTCAGATATTTTGATTGAGTTAGATGCTCCAGGAAGTGTTTCTGAAACATATCCTTCCCAGATTGTGTTAGATGACTTAATTGAAGGAGAAAGTACTCAATTGAAATTGTATTGGTGGGCTACAGAAATAGGAGTTCACGAAGTAACAATAAACATCACAACAGAAGATTCTGACAACTCTAACAATCAATATACATTCACTTTCACTATTGAAGAGAGGCCAGTTGAGGCAATGTTGAGATTTATGCAAGGAGCAGTCACAACCTCTCCTAAAGTTCCGATGCCAGGGATGCCTTACGCAATTAATGTTAGAATTGATAACATTGGGCAAACGGATGCAACCGACCTTAGAATGCGTTTGGAGAAAAGAATAGATGACTTAGGCTGGCAAGAGATAACGGAAGAATCAATAATGATTGTCGAAGGTTCATCATCGAGTTCAGGGCAAAGTAGCGTAAAATTCCAAGATATTCACAAAGAAATCGGCTATGTGTTCTATCGCGCAACTTTGTTAGGCGATGGTGTAGAGGCGGATGAGAGTATACATTATTTCTACATCGTAGTGGATGAAGTTAGTTTGGGTTCACAAGTTAGAATAGAATTGTTAGAAGATGAAGAACCATTAGAATTTGTTGGATTGGATGAAGGTGCATTGTTGTTCACTACAATCAATGGCGAATTACATGTTCGGACAATCACAGATACAATGTCAATGCCAGGTGATGTAAAACTAGAATCTAATTGGGGTGGAGAACTTGCTGTTCACCAGCGTGAAGATGGATTAGTCCAAGCTCTTTGGAGTCACAAAGAAATAATTGACGGATACACATTTACTGATTTAGCAACAAATGCGATTTCTGCAAGTGGTGAAACAACTCCAAAGCAATATTTCATGAGTCCAATAAAATTGTCAGAAGGAACTTATTGGGGGCTTGCAATTGATCAATATGACGGCAAGATGGTATTTGCAGGTTACCAAAGAGATATTTCAACTGGAGGTTCTTGGCAAGATACCACTTCCATCTTCACAATAACTTCTGAAACACCAGATAGCCCAAATTCTTGGGGTGAGCATGTTGTTGTGTTGGCTGATATAGATATTAGTAACAACAAAGGAGACTCTCTAGCGATTGCATTAGGTGCAGAAGAATTGCACATAATTTATCAAGAGATTAGAGATGATGTCACCGGTATTGAACGCGTTGGATTAATGTATGCTCGTGGCGAACCAACTGTAACTTCTTGGGGCTTCCAAACATCGATAGGCGATGATGCATCCATGGCATCAATTGTATTGGAAGATGGAGAAGAAAATGAAATAATTTACGCGGCTTGGCGAGAGGGTAGTGGCATAGAAGCAAAACTAGCATACACTGTTACCGATAGATTGTGGGCCAACGATGCTAACCATGTAAGTGCACCAGGAATGACCAATGTTAAATTTAATCCAACCGTGAGTGGGATTCAATTATTGTTTGATGAAATCAATGCATATGGCCCTGTTGTGCGCTATGGATTGTTATCACAGAACATGACTCTAACCGATTATTCAATTTCGAATATCCTTACCGAAGGATTCCTATCAGGCTTTGCAGGAATGGAAGTAGATGGAATAATTATGTTATCTTCTGCCAGTGGTAGTTTGTCAGTGAAAAAACTTGCATCATATAATGGAGCTACCAATGATGTAGAAGACCTTCCTTTCTTTGATACATTGCTTTCCTATCTGCCGGGTGATGAAGAGACAAAGAGGTCAATTTTAGTCGGAACTGCAATTTCGTTACTAGTATTCTTAAGTTTCATGTTTGTTTCAGTTCGTTCTTCTAACCGACGTAGAGAACTTGAATTGTCGCAGTCTGAGATAGTCGCTGAATCAGATGACTCTATTGAAATAATGATCAATCCAGAGATGGATGATGGGCCTCTAATGGCAATTGATAGAGAAGCGGATGATTTAGTGGTGTCAACTGAACCGGCATTAGAATTGGAAGAGAAGCAATCACTTGCTGAAACACTCACTGAGAAATCTGAAAGTGGAGAAGGAAACGCTCGTCTCGAAAGAAGAATCCAAAGAAAGGAAAAAAGAGAACAACAGGAAATGTTCGATGAAATCAGCAAGAACCTTCCACCTTTGGAATCTATAATTGTTGAATCAGATAATACAAAATTGCCAGCATTGGAAGAACTTCCACCTTTGCCAGCATTGGAAAACTTACCAGCACTGGAAGGACTTCCGCCTTTACCAGTATTAGAAGGACTTCCGCCTTTGCCACAATTGATTGGAATCGCACCTCCACAAAGAGATGTTACCTGTTCTAGTTGTGATGCGAAATTCACGGTCAAGGACATGACAATAAAGAGTGTAGCTTGTCCGATTTGTTCTCAGATTACTGAATTTTGAGGTGATATTATGTGTGGTATTTTTGGTTATATTGGTTCTAAAAGGGCAACTCCTATCTTGATAAATGGGATGAGGCGACTGGAATACCGTGGATACGATTCCACAGGTATCGCAATAAAGGATGAAGATATTTCAATTTTTAAAAAGGTTGGAAAGGTTAGTGAAATGCAATCAATTCTACCTCTTAATATCCAGGGAGTCACTGGAATCGGACACACTCGTTGGGCTACACATGGTGGAGTTACAGATGCGAATGCCCACCCGCATGCTTCAGCTTCGGGAGATGTAGTGATAGTTCACAATGGGATAATAAATAATTCACGAATACTAAGAGCATCATTAGTTGCCAAAGGCGTGGAGTTAAAGAGTGAGACTGATTCTGAAGCCTTAGCTCATCTTATCGAAATAGAACTATCAGTTGACAATAATCCAGAATCTGCAGTAAGAAGAACCCTTCAGAAAGCCAGAGGAACTTGGGGTCTTTGTGCTCTGTTCAAAAACCATGACCTAATAGTAGTTGCAAGAAATGGTTCACCTTTGGTAATTGGAAAAGGAGATGATGAAACATTTATTTCAAGTGATAGGCCGACCCTTTCTGAATTTACCGATAGAGTCGTCGACCTTCAAGACGGAGATATCGCAGTGATTACAGCAACATCTATTTCGCGCTCAACACTAAAAGGAGATAGTAAAAAGGTCGAAATTTCAGTTCTTGAGAAATCGTGGGGTGAAGCAGACTTAGGTGAATATGAACATTATATGCTCAAAGAAATACATGAGCAACCAGATGCCCTTAGACATTGCATTAGTGGACGATTAGATAGAGTGAGGGGGAATGGTAGATTAGGCGGATTACGATTATCTCCTTCTGCTTTGGCAAAGGTGCCTCATGTTCGATTAATTGGTTGTGGAACTGCATTGCACGCTGCGGAAATCGGTCAATTGTTGATTGAAAAATTGGCGAGAATACCGGCGGTCACTCATATCGCGAGTGAATTTAGGCATAATGATCCTGTTATCAATCCAAATGCACTTCATTTTGCAGTATCACAATCTGGCGAAACAGCAGACACTTTATCGGCCATAAAAGAAATTCAACTCAAAGGTGCTCAAGTGTATGGAGTTGTCAATGTTGTAGGTTCTACCATCGCCCGTCAATGCGGGCAAGGAGTTTACATCCATTCGGGGCCAGAGCAAGCGGTTGCATCAACAAAAGCATTCTCGAATATGGTTACAGCATTGACAATGTTTGCACTGCAAGTAGGTCGTTCTCGTTCTATAAGCAAGGAAAAGGGCAAAGAAATAATTCATGGTTTACAGCAAATCCCTCATTTGATTGAAGAATATCTTGAAGATGTGGGGCCAATAATGGAAGCGGTTGAATTGGTCAAGGACGCTAAGAGCGTATTCTTCCTAGGAAGAGGAATATCCGCTCCAGTTGCCAAAGAAGGCGCATTAAAACTGATGGAAGTTGCCTATATTCCTTGTTTAGCATATCCTGCTGGAGAAATGAAACATGGGCCAATAGCATTACTTGAAGAGGGTAGCCCAATAATTTTCGTTGTGCCAAATGACCATGTAAAAGAGAAGACGGTATCAGCGATTCACGAATCTAAAGCACGTGGTGCGAAGATAATCTTAATCCATGAACAAGGAGATGATATTAGTGAAGAAGGAGATGTTAATATTGCAATTCCGAAGGTGCACTCACTCTTGTCTCCACTTCTTACAGTAGTGCCGATGCAATTGATAGCATATCACACAGCACTAGCACTTGGTAACGATGTTGACCGGCCGAGAAACTTGGCAAAATCTGTTACTGTAGAGTAATCTAATCAATTGATTGTGAATCTCTGCTCAGATTCTTTCCAATTTAGAGGCATATATCCTAGTTTGTGACGAGTATGTCTCATTTTGACAACTCCAAGTTTTCTAGTAACGTCATCTCCACTTCTTTCCATGACAAGGTGAACTACTCCATCAGCAAGATAATCTTCAACACCGTATTCTCCGAATTGCTTGTGATCATCACCAGTCATTTCACAGATAAAGAATGAAGTAAGTCCGAGCCTTCTAACAGCTTCGAATAGGCGGAAGATTTCATCACGAGGATTTTCCATCTTAGTCAAAGTGAAGAAAGCCCCAAGTGAATCGAATACTAATAATTCAAATCCAATCGATTCACGATAAGATGTTAATTGCTTAATCAGTTGTCCCATCCAGTCAATTCGGTTATTCATTCCTTGTTGGTCTAACTGAACACGAAGGTCTGCTAAATCAATAATTGCAATTCGATTTCGAACACGTACATCATCAACATTCATTCCCATATTTGACATGTGGGAACGGAGTGAATCTTTACCCTGTTCAAGTGTAACATAAATTCCACTTGTTTCACCATATAATACTGCATTGTAAAGTAATGAAAACGATACACTGGATTTCATTGCACCAGATGCACCTGCAACAATACAGAGGTGTTCTTTAGGTATTCCACCTTGCATATTTTCATCTAATCCTTCAATATGTGTTGGGATTCTTTCTATCTCATCCATTGCGGCCACTATTCGGGGAGTCCCCTTCAAGTCTTCAACCTCACCCTTGACAACTTTGCTAATAATTTGATAATAATACGACAAAAAACAATAATCTCAAGCCTATTGGAATAATTTGGTGGGGGCATGACAAA
>ERZ1047985.778-NODE-778-length-23581-cov-5.849783_pt1 | contig 23581 bp, 19 predicted proteins | sample MGYA00383097_ERZ1047985 | MGnify/ENA primary metagenome ERZ1047985 (study PRJEB29581, sample SAMEA5548367) | metagenome | biome: marine; feature: coastal; material: water | depth 50 m | study: Short-term variability in the microbial, nano- and picoplankton...
ATAACAGCCTTATATCTGGGCGAAGTCGCAACGGCTACTGCTATCGTCTCAAACGGATAGGGCAATCTACCTTTTAATTGTTTCGCTAAATCCACAGGTTTAGAGTTTTGTATCTGATGACAAATTAAGAATTATCGACAAAAAACACAACAAGACCTCCTACATAATCTAAAAACAACCATACCGTTCAAAATCAAGTTTTTATAGCTTAATTCAAAACCAATCGATTTTGTTCTTCTGTTTTTAGATTAAAAAAAGATGTTTTTCGAGACGAGATGCTTTAACAAGGCAAATTATTTCTTGAAAATTAAATTATTGGATCTACCTTTATTAAATATTTTATTGCTTTCTGGATTACCTTTCCGGAGGGATTTCTGTTCTTCAAAAGGCAAGGCAACAATCTCTTTACATTCTGATGAGCAACAATTATCTGTTTGCTCCTTACAGGATTCACATTGTATAAAGAGTAAGTTACAAGCCACGTTTGCACAATTCGAATGGATATCACAAGAGGCTCCACATTGATGACAATTGGAGATCACTTCATCAGAAATACGCTCTCCCCTTCGCTCATCAAAAACAAAATTTTTACCTCTGAATTTATTTTCCAAATCTTCCGATTCCACTTGCCGAGCATATTCAATAATCCCTCCCTCAAGTTGGTAAACGTTTTTGAAACCTTTGTGTTTAAAATACGCACTCGCCTTCTCACAACGAATACCACCCGTACAATACATAACCAAATTTTTATCCTCCTTATGCTCTTTTAAATCTTCCTCAATAATCGGCAAGGATTCTCTAAAAGTGTCTACATCGGGAGTGATAGCATTTTTAAAATGCCCTATTTCCGTTTCATAATGATTTCGCATGTCAATTAGAACGGTATTTGATTCATCGATCATTTTATTAAACCGATCTGCCTTGAGGTGAACCCCAATATCAGTGGCATCAAATGAAGCATCATCCAAACCGTCAGCAACAATCTTCTTCCTCACCTTAATCTTGAGTTTTAAGAACGATTTATTGTCTTGTTCTCGAGCGATATTTAAGCGAACACCCTCTAAAAAGGTAATACTATCTAGATGTTCTTTGAAACGGATAAAATTATCTGCAGGAAGAGACAACTGAGCGTTAATCCCCTCATAAGCAACGTAAATACGCCCTAAAACATCAAGGGCATCCCAGTTCAAAAATAGGGTATCTCTAAAAACTTGTGGATTTCCAATATTCGCATATTGGTAAAAAGAAATGGTCAGGCGATCTTTACCTGCTTCATCAATTAAAGCAGATCTTTCTTTCGCACTTAGTTTATTGTACAGTTGCATGCTATACTAATGTTTAAAGTTAAAAGTGCTCAAATTTACAAAATTAAATGCAAGTGGCTACGAAACAAAAAAGCTTGGGACTTAGAGCTTCTGAGAAGCCAAAAGACTAATTAACAAGGGGTTAATCATCAATGAATAACGTAAACCTTTGATCGAAGGGGTCAAACACATCTTTAAGTTCATCAATGAATGATGATCCGTAGTTGAGATACATCGGAATAATGTTATCATAACGCTCCTGCAATGTGTTATTTGGAAACAGTTTTGCTTTTACTTTCGATATTTGAATGAGGGAATTTTGGTGCTTGAGCTTTTCAGATTTTCGCAACTTTTGCTCCATTTTACTCAGCGATTTCAACTGCTTCTTCTTCTCAGCAAAAATACTAGCTTGCAAACTCGAGTCTTTAATCCTTTTGGCTAAAGAATCAAAAATCAATTCAATCTGATTTTTTTCACTTTCAACACCAATATCACCTTCTTTGTTGAGATCAATAAAACGCTTATGCAACTCCTCCTCATTTAAAAAGAAGTCCATGGTTGTGAAACCTGTTTTCTGAATTTTTTGCCTCTGAGCATTATTCACTACAAGGGCTGAATTACGAAGAAGTAAAATAGGGTATGTAATTTTATTCGCTGCAAAAGTAGACTTGAGCTGCATCCAGTAATTCACTTCTGCACCTCCTCCTATCATCGCTAAATTAGGCAAGAGTAATTCCTTAAAAAGAGGTCGTAAAAGAACATTTGGGCTAAAGCGTTCTGGATAAGTTTCAATTTCTAGCTCCAGCTCTTCTTTGGTAAAACGCAGGTCAGAATTTAACACCAAAAAATTAGCACCTTCTTGCTCAATCCTATTTCTTGACCCTTCTTGTAAATAAAAGAAGTTGATGGGACGTACAAAAGCTTGAGCTCTACCTAGGTCTTTATTTACTTTCTGAATGAGAGGATAATTACTCTGTTCTAGTACGTCTTGTTTGATTAATGACACTGCTTCTTTCTTCAAATTGATGGTCCCAGCATCCAAAACAACAAGACCAAATTTTGAAAAAAGCGAATTGACCATGCAACGTGTCGCACTCGTTAAATCCGGATTGCCCATGTAACTATCAGAAAATATAGAATACAAAGCTTCCGCTTCTTCGGAAGTCCCCAAAACCTCTCTCAATTCATCTAAAACAGATCTCAAAGAATCGGTAGGCATAACTCCAACAGCTCCCTGCTGTGGTTGCTCCCAAGCCAACTTACTTCCAAAAAGATTAACGTGATTAATTTCCTCAAAATCATGATCTTCAGAGGCCATCCAATAAATGGGTACAAAATTATAGTTAGGGTGCTCCAATTTCAATTGTTCCGACAAATTGATGGTCGTGATGATTTTATAAATGAAATAAAGAGGGCCCGTAAACAAACACAATTGATGACCGGTAGTAACTGTAAAGGTGTTTTCCTTTTGAAGTGATTGAATATTACGAGTCACCAAATCGGTAGTTTTCACTGAAGCATATTGCTCATTAAGCGCTTCAACGAGAACCCTTCTGTTTACATTTTGTTTTTGCTTTTCTTCTAGTTGAGCTTTGAAACTCGAAAGTTGTGGACTTCTGTGGTAAAAAGGAGTTAAGCTTCGATCACCGGACAAATAATCAAGGATGAATTTTGAAAAAAAATTCGTTTGTTCATATGACACCTTCTCTACTCTCATACTACAGGCTCTGCATACAAATCATAATCACTAGCCTCAAAGACTTTGACTTTAACAAAGTCACCCTGTCTTACAAAATGCTGAGTCGCATCAATAAGAACCTCATTATCTACATCGGGAGAATCGTATTCAGTTCTACCAATAAAAAAGTTTCCTTCTTTTCGGTCAATAAGAACATTGAATTCTTTTCCTACCTTCTCTCCATTAAGACGCATTGAAACTTCTTGTTGAATGGCCATAATTTCTTCTGCTCTAGCAGATTTTACTTCAGCAGGAACGTCATCTTCTAAATCATGAGCTGAGGTATTTTCTTCGTGAGAGTAAGTAAACACCCCCAAACGATCAAACTTAGTGTCTCGCACCCAACTCTTCAATATCTCAAAATCTTCTTCCGTTTCACCAGGATATCCTACAATAAGTGATGTGCGTATCGCCATACCCGGAACTTTTTCTCGAAAATCTCTCAAAAGCGAATTCGTTTTTTCAAAAGTTGTTCCCCGCTTCATGGATTTCAAGATATTATCGGAAATATGCTGTAAAGGAATGTCTATGTAATTACACACCTTATCTTCTTCTCGTATAACATCCAGCACGTCTTGAGGGAATCCCGTAGGAAATGCATAATGCAAACGAATCCACTCGACACCATCTACCTCTTTCAAAGCCAAAAGCAAATCTGCCAAACGACGTTTCTTATAGATATCTAAGCCATAATACGTTAAATCTTGAGCAATGAGAATTAACTCCTTAACTCCGTTTTTGGCCAGTTTTTCAGCTTCTATCACCAAATCTTCAATGGTTTTTGAAACATGCTTTCCGCGCATCAAAGGAATGGCACAAAATGAACAAGGTCGGTCACAACCCTCTGCAATTTTTAAATAAGCATAGTGCTTAGGCGTGGTTGTTAAACGCTCACCAATCAGCTCATGTTTGTAATCTGCTCCAAGCGCTTTCAATAATTTCGGCAATTCCGTAGTTCCAAAGTATTGATCAACGTCAGGAATTTCCCGCTCTAAATCAGGCTTATAACGCTCTGAAAGACATCCTGTGACAAAAACTTTCTCAACAGTCCCTTCTTCTTTGCGCTTAACATATTCCAGAATTGTATTAACGGATTCTTCTTTTGCGTTATCGATAAACCCACAAGTGTTAATCACCACAATATCATTTTCTTGAGATGTGGACTCATGTTCTACGTGCATGTCATTGGCCTTCAACTGACCCATCAGCACCTCAGAATCGTATACGTTCTTGGAACACCCCAAGGTGACCACATTAATCTTATTCTTTTTGTGTGACTTTGTACGCATAAATTCAGTTTGAAGAAGCCTGTTTTCTGTCTCCTTAATTAAAAAGAGAGTCTACAAACTCTACTTTATTGAAAACCTGTAAATCTTCTATTCCTTCGCCTACACCAATATATTTAACCGGAATTTTAAATTGATCTGAAACGCCGATAACAACGCCTCCTTTGGCAGTTCCATCTAGCTTTGTGAGGGCTAGGGCACTCACTTCGGTAGCCTTTGTAAATTGTTTGGCTTGCTCAATTGCATTTTGACCGGTAGATGCATCTAACACCAACAAGACCTCGTGAGGTGCCTCCGGAACAATTTTCTGCATCACTTTACGAACTTTAGTCAATTCACTCATCAAATTGACTTTGTTATGCAATCTTCCTGCAGTATCCACAATAACGACATCTGCATTTTGTTTTTGAGCAGATTGCAGGGTGTCAAATGCAACAGAAGCAGGATCCGAACCCATTTTTTGCTTTACGATAGAAACGTCTGCTCGATCAGACCAAACTTCTAACTGCTCAATAGCTGCCGCTCGAAAAGTATCAGCCGCCCCCAATACTACTTTGAGCCCTTTCTTCTTAAGTTGATACGCTAGTTTACCTATTGTAGTTGTTTTTCCAACACCATTAACACCAACAACCATAATCACATAGGGCTTTTGAGCAACTGGAATAGAAAAATCAGAAAGATCTTCCGAATGATTTTCAGCGAGAAGTTCAGAAATTTCTTCTCGTAGTATTTTATTGAGTTCAGAGGTACCTAGAAATTTATCTTTAGCAACTCGGTCTTCGATTCGTTCAATAATCTTCACCGTAGTCTGCACACCTACATCTGAGGTAATTAACACCTCTTCGAGATGATCTAAAACCTCATCATCAACTTTTGATTTCCCTACAACAACACGTGCCAACTTTGAAAAAACACTGTCTTTTGTTTTTTCAAGTCCTTTATCCAATTTTTCCTTCTTCTCTTTAGAGAAAAAACTCAGGATTCCCATAGTATCAGTTTGTAGGTATAAAAAAAGCTTCTCTCAAAGATAGAAAGAAGCTTTTGTTCACGTTAAAAAGTGATTTATTTTTTCGCGAAGAAATCTTTAACCTTATCCTTATTTACAACTTCCTCACGGAATATGTAAGATCCGGTTTTTTCTGACTTCACCATTTTAATCGCCTTTGTAATATCTTTAGCACCTCTTTTCTGTAAGGATGCAACTACTTTCTTAGCCATAACTCTACTTATTTAATTTCACGGTGAACCGTCATTTTTTTCAAAACGGGGTTGTATTTCTTCAACTCCATACGATCTGGAGTATTCTTCTTGTTCTTCGTAGTAATGTAACGAGAAGCACCTGGCTGACCAGATTTTCTGTGCTCTGTACATTCCAAGATTACCTGAACTCTATTACCTTTCTTTGCCATTTCTATACTTTTTATAAGGCTGCAAATTTAAAACATTTCTGTTAGTACACAAACCAAAAGGATGTAATCTTTGTTTTTTCACTGGGATTGGATGCGTATTGTTCAGATTAAAACTGATTTCACCTATACTTTCCTGACTTTTCTTAAAAAAAAGAATCGGAATCCTTCAAAAATATTGAGCGAAACTATTGCCTTTAAACCATTCCTTCCATGACACAGCTCCCGATAGATTTAGCGATGCGCTTTGATGCACCTTCACCCCCTAGGGAGATACGTAAAGCTTCGTACTGATTTTTCATATCTATGGCGCCTTCCTCAGACAACAACCTCTTTAACTCCAGAACCATATTAGAAACTGTTAAATCATCTTGCAGCAATTCTTTTACAACCTCTTGATCACTAATTAGATTGACCAAAGAAATGTACTTGATGTCAACCAAAACCTTTGCAATGGCAAAAGACAACCAACTGGCCTGATAACAAACGACCTGTGGAACATTAAAAAGTGCCGTCTCTAAGGTGGCCGTTCCGGAACTCACCAAAGCAGCATCAGCCTCTTCAAAAAGAGGATAGGTTTGATTGAAAACAACTTTAATCTTAGAATCTTTCAAAAGACTCTGATAAAAAGGCTTGCCTAAAGACTCCACTCCAGCTATAACAAAGTCACATTCCGGAAAATGTTTTTCAACGGCTAGCATTTTCGGCAGCATTTTATTCAGTTCTTGAACTCGACTTCCTGGCAACAAGGCAACCAAAGGTCTCCCCGACCTCTTCCATTGGAACTCATTCTCCTGACGACTGGATCTGTAATTGGATACCGCATCTAAAAGAGGATGGCCTAAATACTCCACTTCGTAATTGTACTTCGCATAAAAAGCCTTCTCAAAAGGAAGGATGGTATACAACTTTGTTACGTACTTTTTGATGTCATAGACTCGATTCTTTTTCCAAGCCCAAACTTGCGGAGAGATGTAATAATAAACGGGGATATTGTGTTTTTTCGCAAACCTAGCAATACGCATGTTGAAACCTGGATAATCGACGAGGATCAAGGCATCGGGTTGATATTGCAGAATGTCCTTTTTACAAAATCGAATATTGCTAAGAATCACCCTTAAATTCATCAGCACCTCCAAAAAACCCATGAAAGCCAAATCTTTATAATGCTTTACCAATGTAGCTCCTTGAGCTTGCATCAATTCTCCACCCCAAGCACGCACATCCATTTGCGCATCTACTTCTTTGAGATGACGCATCAAATTAGAAGCGTGTAAATCTCCTGAGGCTTCTCCAGAAATGATGTAATACTTCATGATTTTTCTTTAATGGCTGTTGCTTCAATTTCAACTAGGAGGTCAGGATATAATAATTTCGAAACCTCTACAATGGAAGAGGCTGGAGAAATATCTTCAAATAAATACGAGTGCACTTTAGCTACTTCTTTCCATAGAGAAATATCAGTAATAAAAATTCGGGTTCTTACAACATCAGTCAAACTAAGGCCTGCCTCTACCAGTATATGTTCAATTTTTTTAATGGCATACTCCGTCTGTAAGGTCACATCTCCAACTCCCACAACCTTACCATTTTCATAAGCAGTAGTTCCAGACACCTCAACGGTATTCTCAATTTGAACAGCCCTAGAAGAATCAAAAGCTTCTTCTATCTCACTATTTGAACTCCAATTTATCCGCATTTAAAAAACAAGCATTTCATGAGAAACTATATACCATATCGCAAACGAAAAAGTACTCAGCAACATACCCCTACCCAAACGATCTTTTTTATACTTTACAAGTATTAATCTGAATAATGGAAAATTAACAAAAAGGGCAATTACCTGCATGGTAGATTCTCTCAACGGATTCTCCTCAGAAACTAAGTTTAAAATTGCTGACAAAAGGAAGTAGGCTGCAACGGGAACCACGGCTCCTATTAAAACACCCAACAACATGTGATCTTTTAACTTATCCATAATTTAGGGATTTTAATTCTTGGATAGCCCTGTGAGCTGTCACATCAAACATAACAGGAACCACCGATATATAGTTGTTGTCTAAAGCCCAAATATCCGTATCTGTTCCCTGGTCGTAATTCACAAACTTTCCCGTTAACCAATAATACGTTTTACCTAAGGGATTCACACGCTCATCGAACTCCTCATCCCAATTACCATTGGCTTGCCGACAAACTCGAACCCCTTTAAGGTCTTCTTTTTTCACCTTGGGTATGTTTACGTTTAAACATGTACCCTTAGGCATCGGATTTGCCAAAACTTGCTCTGCAATTTTAAGTACATAATCTTCGCTTTGAGAAAAATCGGCATCGGGTGAATAGTCGAGCAAAGAAAAACCAATAGAAGGAATCCCTTCAATAGCTCCTTCTAAAGCAGCAGCCATGGTTCCTGAGTACAACACATTGATGGATGCGTTGGAACCATGATTGATCCCCGACACACACAAATCAGGTTTCCGAGGAACTAACTTATTCATAGCGAGTTTTACGCAATCAACAGGAGTACCTGAACATGTGTACTCTATCAGCTCTCCCTGATTCACATGAACTCTTTCTGCATGAAGCATGGAATTCAAGGTTATGGCATGTCCCATACCTGACTGTGGGCTATCAGGAGCAACCACTATAACCTCTCCTAAGGTCTTCATAAGGCGAATCAATGTTCGTATCCCTGGTGCGGTAAAGCCATCGTCGTTTACCACAAGTATCAGAGGTCTTTCTTTATTCATAATCGGCTACAACTTAATAGAAGGTAATTTATGGTCAGTAAAACTACTGATAACCCGTTTGAAAATCATATAAACAAATAATAGTTTTACAAAACTATCGTTTTCATTTTAATCGCAATCCTTACATTTGTAAAAACTAACATTGATTATGATAATTCTATTCATTGCCTTTATGATTGTTGGCTGGGCCGTACAATCTAAACTCAAATCAAAATTTAAAAAATACAGTGCAACGCCCCTATCATCGGGCTTATCTGGAAAAGAAGTCGCCGAAAAAATGCTTGCCGACCACGGCATCACCAAAGTGCGCGTAATTAATACACCTGGTAAATTAACCGACCACTACAACCCTAAGGATCTTACAATAAATTTAAGCCCTGAAGTCTACTCAGGAAGAAACATATCTGCTGCAGCAATTGCAGCACATGAATGCGGTCACGCCGTTCAGCACGCTACTGCCTACAAATGGCTCGAGATGCGCTCTCAAATGGTACCTGTGGTATCGGTCAGCTCCAAAATGCTAAACTTCATTTTCCTAGCCGGGTTATTTGGCATGGGAGTTTTACATCTATTCTCCATGGAAATGGTCATTATTGCGGTCATATTCTTCCAAGCCATGATTACCATTTTTAGTGTCATCACATTACCTGTTGAATATGACGCTTCTCACAGAGCCGTTGTTTGGCTAGAGCATGCCGGAATAGCTCAACAGCATGAACTTGAAGGTGCTAATGACGCCCTAAAATGGGCAGCTAGAACTTATTTAGTAAGCGCCATCGCAGCCATTACCTATTTGGCATACTATGTGATGATGTTCTTGGGAAACAGAGATTAATAATCCATCAATAAGAACTCGAAAATAAAAACATCAAGGTAATGGGGTGCCAAATAAAACAGCGTTTAGAACAGATTTCATATGAAAATTAAATCTATTTTCAGCGTCATTTTAGCACTCAACGTATCTGTGGTGGTGGTTGCTCAAAACAAAAAAATTCTTCTCGAAGATATTTGGGTAAACCGAACCTTCTCTCCAGAATGGGTGTGGGGAATCAATTCAATGAATGATGGAGTTCACTATACGTCACTTAACTATGGTGAAGATGAGGTTTACATCACGAAATATGCCTACGAATCCGGAGACTCCATTTCCACCATCCTAACTTCTAAAAGTTTAGACGTAATATCCTTCAACACCTACGACTTCAGTTCTGATGAGCAAAAAATTTTGTTAGCTACAGAAACTGAGCCCATCTATCGTCATTCTACACAGTCAAAATACTTCATCTTTGACCGAGTTTCAGAAACAACACAAGTTCTGTCGGATGGAAAACAGCGTTTGGCTCAATTTTCTCCTGATGCTAGCAAAGTGGCTTTCGTCCGTCAAAACAACCTCTATATAAAAGATCTGATAGATCAATCCGAGAAGGCAATTACCGAAGACGGTGAAATAAATAAAATCATTAACGGCGCTACTGATTGGGTTTATGAAGAAGAATTCGGTTTTGACCAAGCCTACCAATGGAACCCTACAGGTACTAAAATCGCCTACTACAAATTTAATGAGGAATCAGTAGCTGAATTTAGTATGGATGTATTCCAAGAATTATATCCAAACCAAAATCGTTTTAAATATCCTAAAGCTGGAGAAAAAAACGCCACCGTTAGTATTTATATATACGATTTAATATCGAGAACATCGATTAAGGCCGACCTAGAAACAGAATCAGAATTTTACATTCCACGTATTAAATGGACCAAAGACGAAAATGTACTTTCCTTACAAAGAATGAACCGTCATCAAAATAAATTAGACCTGATTTTTGTAAACGCAAACGACGGTTCTTCAAAAACGATATTCACTGAAACCGATGAAGCCTACCTAGATGTTAGCGACAATCTTACGTTCTTAAAAAATGGGAAACACTTCATTTGGACGAGTGAGAAATCGGGTTACAACCACATCTACCTCTACAACCTGAAAGGAAAACAGCTACGCAAAATAACCAAAGGAGGCTACGATGTGACTGATTTCTATGGCGTTGACGAAAGCACTAACACCGTTTACTTCGCATCCGCTGAGCGAAGCCCTCTTCACAGAGACGTCTATTCCGTTCAATTGAATGGCAAAAACAAAAGAACCTTAAATCCTAAGTCGGGTACAAACTCAGCCACTTTCAGTACCAACTACAAATATTTCATCAATCGACACTCTAGCGCAAATACGCCCTACTATTTCAGCTTATTCAATACAAAAGGAGATGAAATTAGAACGCTCAAAGACAATGCTCAGTTAAAGAGAAACCTATCAGGTTACAGCTTAAGCCAAAAAGAATTTTTCAATTTCAAAACTAGCGACGGAGTCAAGCTAAACGGTTGGATTATGAAACCTTATAACTTCGATGCTAATAAGGAATACCCATTATTTATGTATGTATATGGTGGCCCAGGCTCACAAAAAGTTACTGACGCTTGGGGAGGTTCTAATTACATGTGGTTTCAAATGCTTACACAACTCGACTATATAGTTGCCTGTGTGGATAATCGAGGTACGGGTGCTCGAGGGGCGAAATTCAAAAAATCGACCTATCTACAACTTGGAAAACTAGAAACACAAGACCAAATTGAGGCCAGTAAATATCTGAGTAAACTACCATACATCAACAAGGAAAGAATTGGAATCTTCGGTTGGAGTTATGGAGGCTACATGTCATCATTATGCCTTTTAAAAGGCTCTGAAAGCTTTAAAATGGCAATCGCTGTTGCTCCGGTAACCAACTGGCGTTATTACGATTCCATTTACACCGAACGTTACATGCGTACCCCACAAGAAAACGCTTCGGGATACGACGACAACTCTCCAATTAACCACGTCGAAAAACTGAAGGGTAACTACTTATTAATTCACGGTTCAGCAGACGACAACGTGCATTACCAAAACACCATGGAGATGAGTAACGCACTTATAAATGCCAACAAACAATTCGATTTATTTATTTACCCCAATAGAAATCACGGTATTTACGGAGGCAATACTCGCCTTCACTTGTTTACTAAAATGACCAATTATATAAAAGAGAAACTTTAAAAAATATTTTTTGTTAATTTATTCAATTCATTTATTCTAAAAGAACAATCATGAAACAAGAATCTCAAATCTTAGGACATCCAAAAGGGCTGTTTTATTTATTTTTTGCGGAATTATGGGAGCGATTCTCCTACTACGGAATGCGAGCACTCCTTACCTTATACATGGTTAAAGAGTTTTTCTCTTGGATGACTGATGAAGCCTACAGAGAGGAAGTTTCGTTCGGTATTTTTGCAGCATATGGATCCTTAGTATACGCAACTCCGGTTTTGGGAGGAATGATTGCAGATCGATTTATTGGATTTAAAAAATCCATCATGCTCGGAGGTATACTCATGGCTTTAGGTCATTTTTTCATGGCTTTCTACTTTGACAAAGGTATGCTTGGATTTGAAGCCATCACCATTAACAATTTCTTTTTTTATGCCGCTCTTGCACTACTAATCGTAGGAAATGGGTTTTTCAAACCCAACATCTCTACCATGGTAGGACGCCTGTATCCCGAAGGTGACAACCGAAGAGATTCGGGCTTTACCATTTTTTATATGGGTATCAATGCCGGAGCTTTCTTAGCACCCTTGGTTTGTGGATGGTTAGGCTATGAATTTGGTTGGCACTACGGATTTGGCGCTGCCGGATTTGGGATGCTTGCAGGGCTATTGGTATTTATGAAAGGTATGAATAATGGTGTTTTTGGTGACAATGGAAATCAACCTGTGGAATATATTGAAAAGAGAATGTATGGTTTGCGCACAGATCATTTCTTTTATATCGTAGCCATCTTAATGGTACCTGTTTCTGCTTTCTTAGTAAAGAACAATGCTATGGAAGTATTCGAAGGAATGCAGTTACACTCTTCTCTATTGACCTTATTAGGGCTTGTAATTTTGGGGATTATTGCAAAAAAAATGACAGAGCTTTCAAGGATGGAAGTGTTTCGTTTGGTAAGTATTTTAGTTCTTACACTACTAATTACCGTGTTCTGGTCCTTTTTTGAGCTGGCCGGAACAGCGATTACTCTTTTTGCGGAAAGAAATGTGAATCTTACACTAATGAATGCTTCTCAAACCAATGCAATCAATCCAGGGTACATTATTTTCTTAGCCATTCCCTTTTCCATGATGTGGGTGTATTTGTCCAAGACACAAAGAAACCCAATAACACCAATTAAATTTGCACTTGGAATCCTTCAATTGGGTCTAGGATTCATCGTATTTGCGATGAGTGCTCAATTTATGGATGAGGCGGGAAAAACACCTTTTATGTTCTTAATGATCGGCTACTTACTCCTAACTACCGGTGAATTATTCATCTCTCCTATTGGATTATCTAAAGTAACCGAATTATCACCAAAAAGTATGACCGCATTTATGATGGGCGTCTATTTCCTTTCCTCATCTTATGCACATTATATTTCGGGAGTCATTGCTAAACTTACAACAACACCCGAAACCGGAGTCGCTCCAGAACCTGGGTTTATGACAAGCATGATTGAAAAAGTCACTGGATTCTCAGGTGCAGCAACCACATCAACCTCTGAAAGTGTTTTATCATTATTAAATTACACATCTGTATTCACTCAGGTAGGTATTGTAGCTATTGGAATGGCTCTTATATCCTTCTTAATAGCACCCATTTTGAAAAAGTGGATGAACGGAGTGCACTAAAAAAACGGAACAAAAAAGCAGATTTACATCTACTTTTTTGTTCCCTACTCCTTAAACAACAATGAAATAATAATTGTAGTTTTGGGAAGAGAAACTGAACATCATGAAAAAATTACTATACAGCTTACTACTACTTTCCATCTTCTCTGCAAACACCTTCGCTCAAGGTGATCAAATACAATGGCGAACCATTGAAGAAGTTGAAGCATTACAACTAAAAGAAGCACGGAAAGTACTTATGGACGTTTATACGACCTGGTGTGGTCCCTGTAAACTCATGATGAAAAACACCTTCAGCAACAAAAATGTGATCGATTACATCAACAAAAACTATTACGCCGTAAAATTTGATGCGGAAAGTGGAAGAGATGTAACCTTTAAAGGAAATGTATACTCCAACCCGGGTTACAGTCCTAACGCCTACCGAAAAAGCTCTCACCAGCTTGCTCAAGCCTTAAATGTGAGCTCCTATCCAACGGTAATTTACATGGACGAAAATATGGAGGTTATTGCACCCATAAAAGGCTATCTTAAGCCCAATCAAATTGAATTATACCTGAAATTATTTGCAGAAAATATTTATTTAGATGTCAAGTCAAAAGAAGATTTCCAAAAATTTCAAGCCGATTTCAAGCCTACATTTCACCCGGTAAACTAAGAATTCACTTTAGCTGAAAAGTGAACTTACCTAGACTTAAAAAAGGTAACTACCTCATAAACAACACCCCCTGATCACCTACCAAGAAGGGTAGGGGCATTTTTTTATCTAAAGAATAAACAAAAAATTAGATTCATTTTTCATTTTACACCAAAATGACAAGGATTGATATGGGTGAAAATTATCTTTAATCTTCATCAAAAAAACGCTTCAACACAAAGGTCTCCTTGATGTATCGCAAATAAGCACAAAATTATTAACTTTGCGGTTGGTTGAAAAAAATTGATAAAATAAGCCCTTACTAAGATTATGGAAAAGCAGCTCAAAAACATCAAGAAATTATTGGTTGCCAACAGAGGTGAGATTGCGATACGGGTTATGCGTGCAGGAACAGAGCTAAAAATTAGAACTGTTGCGATATACACGTACGAAGATCGTTACTCATTACACCGCTACAAAGCGGATGAAGCCTACCAAATTGGTCCTGATGAGGAACCTCTTAAACCCTATCTTGATATTGAAGAGATTATTAAGCTTGCCAAAAAAGTAGGCGCTGATGCCATTCACCCAGGATACGGTTTCTTGTCTGAAAATGTAAACTTTGTAAGAAGATGTCAAGAGGAAGGAATCATCTTTGTGGGTCCAGAACCTGAGGTCATGGATCGATTGGGTGATAAAGTAAGTGCAAAAAAAATTGCTCGTGCATGTGATGTTCCATTGATTGAGGATAATCAAAAGGAATTGAAAGATATAAAAATCGTTAAAGCCGAAGCCAAACGTATTGGTTTCCCAATAATGATTAAAGCAGTAGCCGGTGGTGGTGGACGTGGAATGCGTGTGGTCCGTAATGCAGACGAATTGGAACTACTTTTCAATGAAGCGAAAGGAGAAGCTGTTCGTGCTTTTGGCGATGGGACCATGTTTATGGAGAAATTTGTAGACAAACCAAAACACATTGAAGTGCAAATTATGGGTGACAACTACGGAAATCTAGTTCACCTTTTTGAACGAGACTGTTCGGTTCAAAGACGCTTCCAAAAAGTGGTCGAAGTAGCCCCTTGTGTCTCTATCACTGACACCACAAAAAACAACCTATACGAGTATGCTCTTCGAATTGCTAAGCATGTAAACTACAACAATGTTGGTACCGTAGAATTCTTAGTTGACCAAGAAGAAAACATATACTTCATTGAGGTTAACCCTAGAGTACAAGTAGAACACACCATCACTGAAGAAGTTACAGGTGTTGATATTGTTCGTTCTCAAATTCTTATTGCGAACGGCCACCAACTCAGCGACAGCTGTATCTTCATCAACGGACAAGACGATGTAAAATGTTTGGGCTATGCCATTCAATGTCGAATTACCACAGAAGACCCTGAAAACGATTTTAGACCGGACTTTGGTAAAATCATTGCCTACAGAAATGCAGGTGGTTTTGGAATTCGATTGGACGAGGGTAGTTCTTATCCAGGCGTAAAAATATCGCCGTTCTTCGACTCCATGCTCGTTAAAGTATCCGCCAAAGGTAGAACCCTATGGGGAGCGGTTGATCGCCTTTTCCGAACACTTCAAGAATTTAGAATTCGTGGGGTAAAAACAAACATTGCCTTTCTAGAAAACGTAATCTCCCACGACGATTTCATCAAAGGAAAATGCACCGTAAACTTCATCCAAGAACACGATGAACTTTTTGATTTCAAAAAACGAAAAGACCGTGGTACGAAACTTCTAAGATACCTATCCGAAGTCATCGTAAACGGAAATCCAGATGTCAAACAAATCGATCGTAACAAGAAATTCATTCTACCTACGGTCCCTGATTTCGACCAATTTCAAGCCGCTCCTGCAGGAACAAAACAGATGCTTGACAAACTTGGGCCGGATCAATTTAGTCAGTGGTTAAAAAACGAAAAGAAAATACACTATACCGATACAACTTTTAGAGATGCACACCAATCGCTTTTAGCGACTCGAATGCGAACTTTCGACATGCTGAATGTGGCTGAAAGTTTCTCAAAAAATGTTCCTGAAGTATTCTCTATGGAAGTGTGGGGTGGAGCAACCTTTGATGTTGCTATGCGCTTCTTGAAAGAGTGTCCTTGGAAACGCCTAGAACTTCTGAGAAAATCCATACCAAACGTGTTGCTACAAATGCTAATTCGTGGCTCTAACGGCGTGGGATACAAAGCATACCCAGACAATTTAGTAGAGCGTTTCATTGCTGAGGCAGGATCAAAAGGAATTGATGTATTCAGAATCTTTGACTCACTCAACTGGCTTGAGGGAATGAAGGTCAGCATCAAGGCGGTAAAAGAACAGACCAACTCTCTAGCAGAAGTTTGTGTATGCTATACAGGGGACATTCACAATCCGGATGAAAAGAAATACACATTAAACTACTACGCAGATTTAGCCCGTCGTATTGAAGATGAAGGAGCTCATATATTAGCCATTAAAGACATGGCGGGGCTTTTAAAGCCTTATGCAGCGACCGAATTGATTAGCACGTTGAAAGAAAAAGTAAACATACCTATTCACTTACATACTCACGACACTTCAGGCCTACAACTTGCCACCTACCTAAAATCTGTTGAAGCAGGTGTAGATGTTGTCGATTTAGCTGTTAGTTCTATGTCCGGTCTCACTTCACAACCAAGTTTCAACTCCATGTTGGCTATGATGGAAGGGCATGAGAGAGAAAATAAAATGGATCTGAAAAGTTTGAATTCCTACTCCAGCTACTGGGAAGGTGTAAGAGAATTCTATTATCCATTTGAATCGGGCTTAAAAGCAAGTACAGCAGAAGTATTTGACCATGAGATTCCAGGAGGTCAATACTCCAATTTACGTCCACAAGCAAGAGCACTAGGCCTGGAAGAACAATTTGAGACCATTAAGGAAAACTATGCAACCGTAAATGAAATGTTCGGTAACATTGTTAAAGTAACACCATCCTCAAAAGTAGTTGGGGACATGGCCTTATTTATGACCTCTAATGGACTGAGTAAAGAAGATGTTTTGACAAACGGTACAGAGCTGTCATATCCGGATTCCGTAATCAACTTCTTTAAAGGAGATCTCGGACAACCAGAAGGTGGCTTCCCTAAGGAACTTCAAAAGCAAATCCTGAAAGGTGAAACTCCAATAAAAGGTCGTCCTAACGTTCATTTAGAGCCGGTTGACTTTGAAAAGGGATTCAAAGACTTTAAACGTAAGTTCGATAAGGACAGTTCTTTCACAGACTTCATATCCCAACAGTTCTACCCTAAGGTTTATGAAGACTTTTTCAAGCACAGAGAACAATTCGGAGAAGTATCTTACGTCCCGTCTAAAGCATTCTTCTATGGCTTAGACATCAACGAAGAGATTATTGTTGAGATCGTTCAAGGTAAACGATTGATTGTAAGACTTCAATACGTAACCGAACCGGATGAAGATGGAATTCGTCAAGTCTTCTTTAAATTGAACGGACAAACTCGTGTTATAGATGTTAAAGATCATTCGTTCCAGACGACCAAAATAGCCCACCGAAAAGTAGAGACAGAAAACGAAATCGGTGCTCCACTTCAAGGGAAACTTTCCAAAGTATTGGTTAAAAATGGTGAAGAAGTAGAGAAAAATACACCGCTATTCATTATTGAGGCTATGAAAATGGAATCTACCGTAACCGCACCTTTCTCTGGTAAAGTTCAGAAGATTCACCTTAGAGGTGGTGTCATTGTTGAGCAAGACGATTTGATTGTAGAACTAAAGAGTGATTCATAGAGATCTCGAAATGAACTTTGCTTTCATTTCAATAGATCATGTAGACAAGATAATCTCAACCAAGCCTTTGTAATTGATAAAGGACTCCTGTCCTTTTCTTGGCTGAGCCAACATGTCATTAGCGTCGGAAATTCCGACACCCGCATACAAAAGGCGCGCTTTCTTTTCGAGAGCGTGCTTTTTCATTTTTTGCATCCAAGTTTCATCGTACTTTTCGGGATTTTCAGGAAAGGTTACAGTTCGTACCAAAACAAAAAATACTTGCTTCTCATTTTTTATACAAACAAATTGAGGAGAATTGCCCAATTCACTTTTGATGGCTAAAAACTCAAAGCCATTCTCTTCGAGGTGTTTCCCCACGACATTCATTCCCATCTGATGTAATTCTTGCCTCTTCAATTCCATAATTCAAATTTATACAAAAAAAATCTCCTGAAATTAAGAAGAGCTCAAGTTTATAGTGGGAGATGGGATTAAGTCGATTCGCTCTTGCCCCCTATATCTTCTGAATAAGGGCTCATTAAAATGAAGACCACTATGCTCGTTTTTTTTGAATCTACCCTTAATCTTGAGCAAGCTCTATTTAAAATTAGATTCAAAAAAAGACCAGTCCAAAAGGACTGGTCTTCATTTTAATGGGTGGATGATGGGATTCGAACCCACGACCCCCGGCACCACAAACCAGTGCTCTAACCAACTGAGCTACAACCACCATTTTAACGGTTGCAAATATAAATTTATTTATTCATACCACATCAAAATTAGGGGTAAAAAATCAGTAGATTTCTAGCTATAGTCAAGATGCTCTAAGCAAGAATTGTAAATCGCCTATTATTGAGCTAACTTTGAAAAAAAGCATCACATCAAATGGCTACAGCCTATCTCTATAAAGTCGAAGGCATCAATTGCATAAACTGTGTAAATGGCATAAAAGGTCATTTGCTCAAAAAAAACATCTCTAAAGTTACTGTAGATATTGCTAAAGGAATGGTAAGAGTTGACACCTCCAGCTATACAAGTGAAGAAGTGCGAAAATTCATCCAAGATCTAGGCTACAAGACTCAACTTTTTCAGAATGAAGCCAAGAAAAATTTGAAACTCGAATATTACCTTGTAAGTAGCATCTTACTGAGCATTCCACTTCTAGGTCATATGTTCGTTAATGAAAACCACCCCCTACAAAACCCTTGGTTACAAATGAGCCTATGTACTCCCGTTCTGATGATGGGATACAAGCACTTTGCTACAGGAGCCTTTCATTCGATTCGGAATCTAAAACCAAATATGAATGTCCTCATATTAATAGGTACAACGGCAGCTTACCTCTACAGTGTACTGGGCTGGATCTTGAGCGAAAATATCGAAGAGGTACATCAATATCTGTTTTTCGAAACTGCAGCAACCATAATCACACTGGTATTCCTGGGTAACTATTTTGAAAAGCGCTCCATTGCAAAAACAACTTCAGCAATAGATGCCCTTCAAAAATTACAATCCAAAGAAGCCTTCAAAGAAGTAGACGGTAAAATAATTAAATGCCCCATTTCTGATTTAAAAGTTCACGATATTCTAATCATCAACCAAGGAGAATCTGTACCTATTGATAGTGAAATCATTTGGGGGTCCTGTACCATAGATGAAAGTATGATCTCTGGTGAAAGCACACCCGTACATAAAACAAAACAAGAAAAAGTAATCGGAGGCACGCTCCTTCTTGAAGGAACCATCAGATGTAAAGTGCTTACAGATCTCGAAAACACCACATTGTCTCAAATCATCGAACAGGTAAGAAATGCTCAAGAAAACCCTCCTGAAATCCAACAATTGGGTGATAAAATCAGCAACTACTTTGTTCCGAGTGTCATTGCCATTGCATTAATCACCTATTTGGTCAATCTCTATGCATTAGAAGTTGATCTACAAGAGTCACTCCTTAGGGCCATCGCTGTTTTGGTAATTTCCTGTCCATGTGCTATGGGCTTAGCAACACCCACAGCCGTAATGGTAGGTGTAGGTAGAGCGGCTAAAAATGGGATTCTCATTAAAAGTGGCGCGGCCATTGAGCTCTTTAGTAAAAGTGAAAAAATCATTTTTGACAAAACAGGTACTCTTACAGATGGTGAATTTAAGATACGAGAAATTAAAAAATGGAATGACAATCATCCCATAGAAAGCATCATCTACGAACTCGAAAAACACGCCACCCACCCCATTGCAAAATCATTGATAAAACACCTGGAAGCACACCAATCAAACCTGATTTTTGAATCCCTGACAGAAATAAAAGGAAAAGGACTCGAAGCTACCGACACCAAAGGCAATAAATATCAATTCGGATCTGCTCAATTCACGGAAGTTGATGATTCAAAGCTCACGAGCAACTTTCAATTGTTCCTGAAAATCAATCAAGAAAGGGTTGCCGCAGTTTCCATCGTTGACAAAATGAAAGAAGGAGCAAAAAATGTTGTGCAATATTTCAACCAAAAAAACAAAGAAACCGTTTTACTGAGTGGAGATCAAAAACAAAAATGTGAAGCCCTTGCCCAAGAGCTCAACATACAAAACACATATGCCAACCAACTGCCTAATGACAAAATTGAAAAAATAAAAAACTACGCCAAAACAAACATCACCACTATGATTGGCGATGGAATTAACGATGCACCGGCACTAGCCCATGCTCATGTAGGTATTTCATTCCGTAAAGCAACAGACGTAGCCGTGCAATCGGCATCCATCGTTCTGCTGAACCAACATCTAAATGCGCTACAGAAAGCACACGAGATTTGCACGCATACCTACTTAACCATCAAACAAAATTTGTTTTGGGCATTTGCCTACAACATCATCGCCATACCTCTGGCAGCCATGGGGTATTTAAGTCCTATCATTGCTGCTTTTACGATGGCATTTTCCGATCTTGTAGTCATCGGAAACTCCATCCGTCTGAATTATAAAAACATCGATTCGACATGTCCAGAATAAAGGTTTTGCATCTGGCTAAGTGGTATCCCAATAAAGATGAACCTTTGTTGGGGATTTTTGTGAGGAAACAAATTGTGTGGAATTCCTAAAATATCGATACAATGTGAAGGCCTTGAAAGTTTCTTAACAAAAAATACAGGTAACCTCATAGAACCTGACAATACAAAGAAGCTTACAGAAGCTATGAAATCTCTAATTGAGAATTACACAACCTATGAACCCGAAAAACTAAAACACATAGCAGAAGGATTTAGCAATGAACTCATCGGTGAAAAATACACAGAGAATACCTAAATATACTTAATGGAGGCTTTTGAGATAACGGGAAAATAAAATCAAGGAGATAAGGCCTGAAACCCATAGCAATCCACTTGTTACGATAGCTGCACCTATAAGACCCCAGGCATCTAGGGCATAGTAATTCAAAACTCCATTTAAAACGAGTATTGCAAAAGCCACGAAAGCATTCCAAATGGATTTACCTACAGACGCCAACATATTGCCAAAAGGAATCCTAAGTACAAAAGCCCCCACCATTCCGAATACTAAAATTTGAAACAAGGGTACGGCATCGGCATAGGCCTCTCCAAAAAATTGAACCACAATAAAATCAGACATCAGATAAAGAAGCAATCCTAGTAATCCCGCTATAAGCGAGAAAAACTTACAATAATCTTTTGCAAATTGAATCAGATAGTTCTTGTCAGTACTGTGTTTTGCTATATCAGCATAATGTGTCGTGATGTACGAATTAGGAATAAAAAATAAGGCCAAGGGAATGATACTTGCCGATCGATAGAGCGCCACCTGTTGAGAATCTTGAATCAATTGCCCTACCAAAAACACATCTAAAGAATACATAAGCTGAGAGGCAACAGCGCCCAAACCTACCCAAAGCCCATAAGAATGGTAGTTCTTAGGAATATTGACGCTTGACTTCCTAGCAAACGTAAGTTCAGGCAGCGCCAAAAATAAAGGAACGCAAGCAAGTACCATAAGGTAAGCTAAAGAACCATACACATAGGCCAAACCGCAACCCAAAAGGAGCACGATCACCGATAATTTAGCATCAAAACCCGCGTATTTCTTATTTTGAAAGGCCACTCGGTATTTTGTTTTAACAAGTTCAATCAAAAAGAAACTGAACAAATAAACAAGCGCACAATAAAACAATACAGAAGCATCTCCCACAGGTTTGTTTAACCAAGGCACCAAGACAAACAAAACTACAGCACTGAATACTGTAAGTAACAATCCACGTTTTATGCTGTACTTAAACAATTCGTTTCTTTCTCGATCGTCCGAAAGCATAGGTGCAAAACGCAGATAGGAATACTGCATACCTCCCCCAGAAAAGGGGATGAAAAAAGCTAGCGCTGAAAGCACATAAGACAAGACTCCGAAATTCTCAGGACTCAAGACACGAATCAAGATTAATGAAGTTAGAAAACTACAAATCTTAGTGAAAAGTGACGAGGCAAACACATAGGTCCCCTCTTTGTTTTTAAAATTTTTAAGAATACGAATCAAGAATGTCGTCTTTCAAATTGAACATAAACATACTAAAACTCATACAATCCACCTAAAGACTAAAATGTACAAATGACACTTGGCTAATACAGTCATAAATCTATATATTTGCGTATAATGACTTATGGATTAAAAAAGTCCATCTACTGAACAACTCCCTTCCCTTATAGATTAAAACATTTGAAAATTTATTTCACCCAGTAGCTCTTGCCGAAGGAAAGAGTCTTCAGGGTCTTTTCACAAGGTGTGTGAAGCAAAAATGTATGTGTAACTCATAAAATTTATAACTACAAATAACAAACAACAAATGAAAAAAACCATCCTTATTGTTACAATTAGTGGAGTTCTTACGCTGACTATGCAGGCGCAAAATAGAATTCAAATCCCAAACCACCTCCAAAGTCATACAAAAGTAATTTCACAAAAAATTACCGACAAATCGAGTCATCCAAACCTTCTTTACGCTGAGGAGAATTATGGCCCTATTTCAAATCAAAAAACCGAATACGCAAATGGTATTGTGGAGGAAATCATTGGCCACACCTATTACGACCTTCAAACCAACAATTCCATACAAAACAGATTGTTAATTCATAACGACAAAAGCATTTCTAACGTTTGGACAATGAACCCCAGTAACGATCGTGATGCAGAGTTTCCCAACCGTGGAACAGGCTACAATTATTTCGACGGTTCCTCTTGGCAAACGATTCCGTTGAATAGAATTGAATCCGAAAAAACGGGTTGGCCTTCAATAGCAGAATTAAACAACTTACCCATCATTAGTGCACATTCAAACAAAAACGAAAAAATCACATGGACTTCCAAAATCGATTTAACAACCGACCGATGGACCGAGTCCAAATCAGTATCCAAAGAAGGGCAAAGCAGCTCAGTGAAGCAGATGTGGCCTAGGCTGAAAGTGGGAGGCCCAGATGGTAAAACCATTCATGCAATAGCGCATACTTACAACAATGGAGTGGACAGCAATTTAATAGCGTACAACCGATCTCTAGATGGAGGAGGAACTTGGGATATTGTAGACTCGATATTACCGGGCACCGGAAGAGAATTTTTCACTGGAATAGACGCTGATGCATATGCTATGGATGTCAGAGGTGAAACCGTTGCTTTCGTACTTGGAGATAAATGGACAGACATCGTACTCATGAAATCAACCGACAACGGAACTACGTGGACCAAGACAATCATTCGAGACCATCCCATTACCAAATTTAATGACGACGTAATCGTTAATGAAACAACACATTCATCTTCAAATGGCACCATCGATAACACCGACGGCTCATTCAGTATTTCATTGGATGCTAACAACAATGCGCATGTATTCTTTGGACTCATGAAATACTCAAACAAAGCCCTCAATGATAATAATTGGGAATATTA
>ERZ1047985.796-NODE-796-length-23212-cov-7.708598_pt1 | contig 23212 bp, 20 predicted proteins | sample MGYA00383097_ERZ1047985 | MGnify/ENA primary metagenome ERZ1047985 (study PRJEB29581, sample SAMEA5548367) | metagenome | biome: marine; feature: coastal; material: water | depth 50 m | study: Short-term variability in the microbial, nano- and picoplankton...
GACTTTGATTTGGTTACAAAGTCTAAGGTAAGCGCACTAAAAATTAATTATACTTTTAGGTTTTAGAAGTTTATAAAACTATTTTTTAGCTCTTTTTGCTTTTACAATACCAGCTTTAATTTTTCCACGAAGGACCCTGTTTTCAAGGGCATTGACTTCGTCCATGTTGCCTTCAACCCCAGCAGTAATTAAACGTTCAATTAAAGCTTCGTCGGTCTCTCTGTTGTTTGAAGATCCTTCTGTTGGCTTTTCTTTAGCAGGGGGCGCATCAACTTTTGCTGGAGAGCTTTCATCAGTAGAGAGTTCAGGCATAGCAGGGCGATCAACCGAACCACGTTTAATTTTAACCATCATTGCTTTTGCTTTTCCTCTAGTTGGCTTATCCGCAACAGCATTGATTGGTTCGTCGTCTCCATCAAGAGCCTTGTTTACAACGTATGCAACAAGATCGTCTGTGTTTTTAAATTCAGGGAGTAAGCCGCCGCCCGTTTTTTTGGGTGGAGCTTTTTTATTTATGGTTGAAGCTTCGGATGGTTCTTCGGAAAGAGCCTTTACGAGATGTTCAGGCATAACACTACCCTTGCGTTTTGACTGAACAAGCATGGCTTTAGCCATCCCCCTAGTTGGTTTATCTGGAATAGCATTTATTAGATCCATATTACCGTCGAGTCCAGCTTGTACACCTCTTGCAATAATTGCCTCCCTGCTATATCGAGGCCCGCTATCTTTTAATTCAGAGGTGTCAGCTTTTTCTTCAATTATTTGTTCAGGAATAAAATAACCTAGATTATCTAAAATTTTGGATTTGTGTTTTGAAAACCCCCATAAGGTCATCCAGGAAAAAACCCCTCGACTAGTACGCCTGCAAGTTACGGAAGTACCTTCAGTTGTTGGCTCAAGATTGAAAATAACAGTTTCTTTATGTATGGGACTATAGCGCATCTCCAGGGCTAATTGCTTGTTATCTTCTATGGCAGTTATTTGACCTTTAAAAGTTGGAGAAAGGCTAAAAGGACGAAGGCGGATTTCAGCGCCAGGGACAAACTTAAATTGGTCAAAAGAATAATGATGAACATAACGGTCCGTTTCAACAACAGGCAACAGCCTTAGTACCCCAGGGAACCAAAAGTTATAATCTGAAAGTTTTGTTAGTGTGCCCCAAACTAGATCGGGTGAAGAGCTAAAACTTTGTTTTACAACTGTTTCAGCAAAAAAAGGTTTTAAAAAAGTTGAAACCTCGCTGGACAGATTTTGATCTTTGCTTGCATCAAGAATAAACAATGTTGTTACTAAAATAAAGGCCGCCATTGCAATGATTAAAGTCATTATTAATTTCCCAAAATTAAAGTGTGATTTTACATAAAATCATAGCAATAATTGAAGCATTCAAAATAATTATTTCGTGCGAACCTCAATAACGCCACCCATATTATTGGTTCCATACATTGTTGTGGCTTCAGAAGGAGTTAAAAACTTTATGTCTTTAACCATATTAACTGATATGCTGCTTAAAGCGTCGAGCCCGCCCATTGGAATACCATTCATATAAACAGAGGGCTCAGCCCCTCGACCTCTTAACCAGACAGGTCGAGATCGAGAAACAATATCATATACATTGTTGACGCCGATTATTGTTTGAATTTCTTCATTTGGAATATAGTATCGAGGTTTGACTGTTTTTTTTTCATTGATCGTTCCACCATTAGAACAAGCCGCAAAAACCAAAAATAATGTTAAAAGAATAAGTTTTGTTTTCATAAAATTTTTCAGAAGTTTGTTACTGGAATGTAATATTTTTTTTTAAAAAATAGAGGCTTTATTAAATGAAAAGCATTACCGTAACAGAATTAAAAGAAAAGCTTGAGAGCAAAGAGAACTTCACATTATTAGACGTAAGAGAAGAAAATGAGATTTTATATGCAAAAATAGATCCACATAAAAACATTCCTACTGGTAGTATTGTGAACAAACACAAAGAGCTTGATAAAAAAACGCCAATTGTAGTGATGTGTCATTCAGGCGTTAGGTCCGCTCAGGTTTGTCAATACCTTGAACCGCTTGGATACAACGTTGCAAACTTAGAGGGTGGCATTCAAGAGTGGTCATTAATAATTGACCCAAGCGTTCCTCAATATTAGCATAGTTTGTAAATCTATAAATAACTAAGCATATGCCAGAAAATAATAAAAAATTAAAGAGAAACCTTGGGTTGGTAACGCTAATGGCAACAGGAATATGTTCGATGTTAGGAGCATCAATCAACGTTGTTCCTTTTATGATTCAACGCAATATACCTGGTATTGGACCGTATGTTCTTCCGGCTTTCATCTTTGCGATGATACCAGCATTGTTTGCAGCCCTAGCTTATGGAATTTTATCATCGGCTATGCCTAGAGCGGGCGGAAGTTATATTTATGCTAGTCGAGGCCTAAATCCCTATCTAGGATTTATTGCAAGCTTTTCGCAATGGTTTGGACTGTCAATCGTTATTGGTGTTATAGCATATATCAGCGTAGCATTTATACGCGATGTTTCAATAGGGCTTGGCTGGCTCAAAATTTCAACAATTTTGGAATTACCTATTATACGAATAGGCATAGCTCTGAGTCTTATATGGACATTTGTATACATTAATATAAAAGGGACTAGATCGTATAAAAAAATATTGCTACCCATGATGTATTTGATGTTCGCCTTAGGATTTATTGTAATTGTTGCAGGTTTTTATCACAACACGGATGACTTTATTAAAGCACTAGAGATTAAAGAGAATAGGGTTTTTTATCCGCAAACGAATATAGATTTTGATTGGCGTATATTTTTATCAGCCGCCGCCCTACTTTTTTCAAGCTTTATTGGTTTTGATTCAATCGCGCAAGCTGGAAGCGAAGCTAAAAACCCGACTAAAACACTACCCCAGGCAATTATACTTTCAATAGTATTAGTAGGTTCATTTTATTTTTTATTTAGCTCAGCTGTTTATCATACCGTTCCCTGGAGTTTTATTGCTGAAGAGTCTAAGGTTAAAGATATAAGCGCCCCAGGACTATTAAGCTATGTTTTACCACCTTGGTTGGGGGTTGCAATAGTTTTAGGCGCAGCAATTGCATTAATTAACGATCTACCTGCGATGCTACTATCCGTATCTAGGCTAATGTTTGCTTGGGCCGATGATGGAATTTTTCCATCAAAGATAGCTAAGATTCATCATAGACACGCAACCCCCCACATATCATTAATAGTTGCGGGATCGATGGCAAGCATAGGAGTTTTAGGCTCACATTTTGCTGGAGATTTTTTCTTGGGCATTGATATCATGGTGACGTCCATGATGGTAAATTTTTTATTAATGTGTACTACATTGATTACGCTTCCCACTGTTAACCCTTCTCTTGCAGCAGAAATATCAATATTTAAGAAAAGAAGTAGTCAGCTGATAATTGGCATTGCTGGAAGTCTTTTTTTAAGCCTTTTTTTGTTAGTTCATACTTACAAAGACATAACATCTAACGTTTCTCATTGGTATTTTCACTCTACTCCAGTTTGGCTAATTGTCATGATTGTTGGAAGTGTTTTATTTTTTATAAAATGGAAAGAAATAGGCAAAGAAAGAAATGGTGACTATACCCACCTTAATAGACTACCAAAAGAATGAAGAACACGATAGAATTAACCCAAAGCCTTAGAATATCACAAATTGTTACAGGGCTTTGGCAAGTCGCTGATATGGAACGAGAAACGGGAGAGCTTGACCCTCAAAAAACCGCCGAAGAAATGATACCATATATTAAGGCAGGTATTAGCAGCTTTGACATGGCTGACCATTATGGAAGCAGTGAAGTTATTGCCGGAGCCTTGAAAGGTTTTCAGCTAAAACAGCCGGCTCAGCTGTTTACAAAATGGGTTCCAAAGCCGGGCAAGATAACAAAGGCGACTGTTAAAAAAGCAGTTGAGCGATCATTAAAGAGAATGAAGCAAGACTCTATTGACCTTATGCAATACCATACTTGGAATTATCTTGACCCCAGCTGGATTGACGCGTTGATTTATTTGAAAGAACTAAAAGAAGAAGGCTATATTAAAAATATAGGCGTTACTAATTTTGACCCGCAGCACTTAAGGATAGCATGTGCATCAGGGATACCTATAATCACCAATCAAATCAGCTATTCACTTTTAGACCGAAGAGGAAGTGATGAGCAAATGAAAAATGTTTGCAAAAAATATGACGTAAAATTGCTAGCTTATGGATCCTTAGCTGGTGGATTTTTAACTGACAAATGGTTGGGGGAAAAAGAGCCTGAGAAGGAAGGCTTAACCACATGGTCAGAGATGAAATATAAACGCTTCATTGATATTTCTGGCGGATGGGATGTTTATCAAAATCTTTTAAAGGTTATAAAACAAATTGCTAACGCACATAACGTATCAATTGCAAACATATCCACAAAATACTGCCTTCAAAACCCTTTTGTTGCTGCTGTTATTATTGGGGCACGGCTAGGAAAAAGTGAGCACCTCAAAGACAATTTTAGAATGTTAAAGCTTAAAATACCCGATGAAGATTTAGATAAAATAAATAACGCACAAAATAAGCTAAGCACTATTCCAGGAAACTGTGGAGATGAGTATCGTAAGCCACCATATCTTACAGCATCGGGAGATCTTTCTCATCATGTTGATAAATTACCCGACGTGTTTAAATTGAAGGAGAATATAAAAGGAATAAGCACTGTTTCAAGTAATACAAAATGGGAAAAAATGGCCAGTTATTCAAGAGCATTAAAGTTTCAAAATCGTGTTTTAGTTTCTGGTACCACAGCTACACATGGTCAAATTTTAGTTGGCAGACAAGACGCTACAGCACAAACACATTTTATTCTTGATAAGATTGAAGCTTCAATTGAATCTTTAGGCGGAACATTAAAAGATGTTATTCGAACAAGAATTTTCATCAAAAACATATCAGATTGGGAACGAATCGCAGCAGTTCATGGGGAACGTTTTAAAGGTATTAACCCTGTCAATACAATGGTTAAGGCGGGGTTGATAGGTGAAGGTTATTTAGTTGAAATTGAAGCTGAGGCTTCTATAAAAAATACAAAACCAAACGAAAGGATTACAAAAAAATGAATATAAAATTATTATTAAGAATTTATGCGGGACTGATGGCCCTTATGATTTTAGGTGGAGTTTTTGCACCAGAAGCGATGATGGAAGGTTTTGGCATGACCTACACTAAAGAGGTTGCTCCAATTTTTCATTTTGCAATGATGGGCCAAGCTCTTTTCGCACTATTAACTTTTTTATTAACGACTTGGATGCCAGAAGACTTAGACAAGATTGCAATGACCTATACTGCGCTAGCTTTGGTTCCGGTATTGTTGAATATATATCATGTGATTTCTGGGGTTTTGCCATTAGTCGGAGCATTCTATGTTGAAAATGGAATATGGATTGTTTTTGCATCACTTTTTTTTATGTATAGAAAAAAATAGTTTATTATGAGTTAGAAGTATTAAAAAAGAGAGATAATTATAAATAGTAATTATCTCTCTTTTAATTTAATGTTTAAAACATCTTGTACCTGTAAATACCATTGAAATTCCATATTCATTACAGGCATTAATTACTTCTTGATCTCGAATGGAGCCACCAGGCTGCATAACCATACTTATTCCTGAATCTTTTATTGCATCAATGCTATCTCGAAACGGGAAAAAAGCGTCAGAGGCTAAAACGCCACCCTTAACTAGTTTGCCACCTTTTCTTAGCGCCATATGAACTGCATCTACACGACTTACTTGTCCCGCACCTAAGCCAACAGTCGCTCCATCTTTAGCTATTAGGATGCCATTGGATTTTGCATGTCTCAAAACCTTCCAAGTAAAAAGGGCGTCTTCTATATTTTTTTTTGTTGGTTTTTTTGCAGTTACAATCTGTAAATCATTTTCATATAATATTTTTGTATCAACCTCTTGAACTAATATTCCGCCGTCAATATTTCTAACTTCTAATTTAGAAGTGCGTTTTGAAAAATCTCCAATTTCTAAAATTCGAAGATTCTTTTTCTTTTTAAATATTTCTAATGCTTCCACCTCAAAACTGGGAGCCAAAACAATTTCAACAAACACAGATGTTATTTCTTGGGCAACCTCTTTTGTACATTTTCGATTAAAGGCAACAATGCCACCAAAGGCAGATAAAGAATCGGCTTTAAAAGCACGACTGTATATTTCTAAAATATTTTTTCCAATTGCCACGCCACAAGGGTTGGCATGTTTTACAATTACACAAGCAGGCTTATCAAATTCCTTAACACACGCAAGAGCGCCATCTGCATCCATAATATTATTATACGATAATTTTTTACCTTGACGAATGTGTGCATTTAAAATATTATAATCTTTACCATCAGAAACTTTATAAGCAGCACCTGATTGATGAGGGTTTTCACCATAACGCAGATCAGAGTGCTTGGTAAAGGTCAAAGAAAAATCCTCTGATAGTTTTTCGCTTTTAAAATAATTATGAATTATTGTATCATATTTAGCTGTGTGCCCGAAAGCTTTAGCTGAAAAAGATTTTCTTGATTCAAACGATATTTTTCCAGTTGTTTTAAGCTCGTCTGCAATGTTTGTATAATCGTTTGGATCTACAGCAACACATACCCAGCCAAGATTTTTGGCTGCAGCACGAATCATTGTTGGGCCTCCAATATCAATATTTTCAAGCGCGAGCGCTTCATCACAATTTTCTTTTGAAGTTGCTTCCGCAAAGGGATAAAGGTTACATATAACCAGATCAATCCATTGTATGTTATTTTCTTTAGCATCATTTTCATGCTCGTCTCGTAACCCCAACAAACCACCACCAATAAGAGGGTTGATTGTTTTTACTCTACCATTCATAATTTCAGGAAACTTGGTGTATTCGCTTACATCAACAACTTTAATACTAGCTTCCTGCAAAACTTTATAAGTACCCCCAGTAGATAAAATCTCAACATTCATTTCTTCAAGCGTTTTTGCTAGTTCAACGACACCAGTTTTATCAAAAACAGATATCAAAGCTCTCTCTATTTTGATATGATTTCTATTTAATTGAAGTTGTTTAATCATTTTTTATTAATAACGGCTAAGGTTAATCGTCCTTTACAAATTTTATTTTCATCTTCATCAGTAATATCAATTTCCCACACTTGAATTTTATTTCCTATTCTTACAGCTGTAGCTTTGCCATAAACCCAGCCAGATGAAACAGATTTTAGATGACTAGCGTTTAATTCTATTCCAACAACTGATTGTTTTTTAAGATCAACATGCATGCCCCCGCCAATACTACCCAATGATTCCGATAAAACGGCGCTTGCTCCACCATGTAAAAGGCCAAAAGGTTGTTTTGTTCTCTTGTCCACAGGCATTTTCCCACAAATGAATTGATCTCCAAAACCAGTGATTTCAATTCCAAGATTATCAGTCATAGTGTTTTTTTGGAATTCATTAATTTTATTTATTACCTCTTTTTTATTCATTGTTATTAACCTATTCTATAGAGATAAAGTTTCTTTACCTAATTTATTAATGACCTGCACAAAGGCCTCTCCCTCAAGTTGTTGAACTTTAGACTTTAGTGTTTCAACAGTTTCATTTTTTTCTATTTGGCATCTTTTTTGCATTATAATTTGACCAGCGTCAACCTGTTCCGTTACATAGTGAATCGTACAGCCACTTTCTATGTCTTTACTTTTTAATACTTGCTCGTGTACGCTTGAATCCATTCCACCGCTATATTTTGGTAAAAGTGACGGATGAACATTAATAATTTTATTTTTCCATGTTTGACAAAATTCAGCTGATAAAATCCTCATAAATCCGATTAACAAAATTAAATCAACATGATATTTTTCTAAAACCAGAGTAACTCGACTCTCAAACATTTCTCTTGTTTTCTTTTTCAGTGAAATATGAATAGCGGGAATATTATACGTTTTTGCTCTTTCAAGTATGTAAGCATCTTTTTTATTCGAAATCACGACGGAAAGCTTAGCCTTTAATTGGCCTAATTTTTCTGTTTCAATAATTTTTTGTAGATCTGTTCCTTTTGTTGAGCCCAACACGCCTAGTTTTATCATCTTAGCAACATCATATGATCAATTCTTTTTTGAATAAGACTCTTTTTACCAATATCTGAACGATGGAAAAGAGGCCCTTTTATACTTGATATTTCTTTTTCTGCAATGGTTTCGGCCTCAGCAATTGAGTTTGCTACGCCAATTACCGCAACCGTTCTACTGCCGGACTCAACGAGCGAGGCGTTTTTATAATCCACCGATGCAAAAAATAAAGTATCAGAGTTGTCGATACTAGATACATCAATTGGCTCTCCTTTTACGGGATTATCAGGATAGCCTTCAGGAACAGCATATTTGCAAACGGTAGCTTTTTTTTGAAAACTTACATCAATCTCATTCAGGGTCCCCTCTGCAATAGCTATACATATTTCAACAAAGTCAGATTCTAACAAAGACAAAACATTCATTGCTTCAGGATCACCAAAACGTGCATTATACTCAATCAACTTAACGCCCGAACTGGTTGCCATAAAACCACCGTATAGAACACCTTTAAACCCTTTTCCGCATTTATTTTTAATAGCCTTAGAGGTAGCTATATTAATATCTCTTGCTTCTTTGAGGTCTTTTTTATTTAAAAAAGGGAGAGAATGGTCTTTATCGGTATAGGTTCCCATTCCGCCAGTATTTGGACCAGTGTCACCTTCGTAGGCGCGTTTATGATCTTGAACGACGGGCATATGTTTTAATGTTTTTCCATCACAAAAACTCATCAGTGAAAATTCTTCTCCAATAAATTTTTCTTCAATTACAAATTCATTGTTTTGCTTAATAAGAAAGTTACAATAGTCTATTGCTTCGCTGTGAGAATGTAAATGTTCACCGCTTACCTTTACACCTTTCCCGCCAGCAAGCCCATCATATTTAACTACATAATTTTCACCTAATTTTTTTAAAAAAGTAGACACCCCTTTTAAATTTTTAAAACGTGAATATATAGGAGAGCCGGGTATTTTATACTCATTTAAAAGATCTCTAGTAAAGGCTTTTGATGTTTCGAGCATGGCAAGTTCTTTTTTTGGACCAACAACTTTCACACCATCATTTGAAAGAGCATCGGCTACTCCATTAGACAATGGATTTTCGGGACCAATAATACATAATGAAATATTTTTTTCATTAGCATATTTTACTATAATATCAGGATTGTTTATATCTAGGATAATCAGTTCGTTACTTAGCTCCGAAATTCCAGGATTAAAACTAGAGGCAGCACAATAAATTTCATTTCTGTGCTTAGACCTATCAATTGCCTTAACAATAGCATGCTCCCTAGCTCCAGAACCAACAACTAAAATTTTATTTATTAACATTAAAGCCTTGAAAAGGATAAATGATTATATATTATTTGTTCGGTCTCCATTGCGAACCTTTTCCATTTCTTTAATTTTGTTTTCATCGATATCATTAGCAATATAATTACCATCCAAACAGGCCATGCAAGGTTTGTCTATATAATGGTCACCTCTTCTTGTTACCGCCTCTACCAGGTCATCAATGTTTTGATACAATAAAGCGTCAACTTCTAAGTAAGTCTCAATTTCTTCTTCGCTCATGTTTCCTGCAATTAGCTCATCTTTTGTCGGCATATCTACACCGTAAAAACAGGGCGATTTTACAGGAGGACAGGCACTTGTGAAATAGACTTCTTTTGCGCCAAAATCACGCAACATTCTTACAATTTCACGACTAGTATTTCCGCGCACGATACTGTCATCCATTATCATTACTTTCTTATCGCGGATTTCTAACTCTTGCGGTACAAGTTTATATCGTACAGATTTTTTACGCTCTTCTTGCCCAGGCATTATAAAGGTTCTTCCTATAAAATGATTTTTATACAAACCTTCAGAATACCGAACACCAAGTTCATGAGCAAAAGAAAGAGCGGAGGTATTTGCGGTGCTAGGTGCGGGGATTACAATATCTGGAGTTTTATTTGGATGTTTGCTTCTCCATGCGCCTGCTAAATTTTGACCCATTCTTAAACGAGACCTATAAACACTCACATCATTAAGTGTTGCGTCGGGTCTTGCAAAATAAACATATTCAAAAATACAGGGGTTAAAATCTTTTTTAATTAGACGCTTGCTAAAAACACGGCCTTCTTCGTCAACATAAATGAGCTCACCGGGAAGTACAGTACCTTTAGGCTTAAAGCCAAGCGGATAAAACATGGTGTTTTCAGATGCAAAAATATACTCTTTTTTACCATTTTTATTTAAACGTTCGCCTTTAACAAGAGGACGAATTCCTTGAGGATCTCTAAACACAACAAGGCCCTTACCAATAATTATAGAAGTTACAGAATAAGCTCCCTTAACCTTATTAAAAATTGAAGTTACCGCCTCACAAAGCAGATTAAAAAAGTCTTCGCTATTTTGAGGAGGAGCATCCTGATGTAAATGATCGGCAAACAAATGGAGAAGCACTTCAGAATCACTCGTTGTATTTAAATATCGAGTTTCTTCTTTAGTTACTTCTTTAGCGAGGTCTTCATAGTTTGTTAAGTTTCCGTTGTGGGCTAAAGCAATTCCATACGGTACAGAAGTCCAAAAGGGCTGAACTTCGCCATGGCTAAAGCCCCCATGTGTAGGATATCTATTATGAGAAATACCTATATTCCCTTTTAAAAGTTGAAGGTTTTCTTTATTAAAGACTTCTTTTGCAAGCCCCATGCCTTTTTCTTTATGCATGCGTTTATCATATGTCATTATGCCCGCAGCATCTTGACCGCGATGCTGCAAATGAATTATGCTATCATAGAGCTCTGAAGCAACAGGTCTTTGAGAAAAAATTCCAGCTATTCCACACATTATAGCATCTCAGCTAGTTGAGGAGCAATTCCTATATAAGATTCAGGGGTTAGAGATAAAAGAGTCTCTTTGTCTTCAATTGGAATAGCAAGCCCTGAAACAAACTCCGATATCAATTTTTGGTTAATTTTTTTACCACGAGTAAGAGCTTTTAATTGCTCATAGGCATCCGCTTTTCCATTTTTACGCAGTATTGTTTGAACGGCCTCTGCAATAACTTCCCAGTGCTCATTAAGCTCAGAATTAATTTTTGACTTATTTAAATTAATTCTACTTAATCCATTTAATATATTAATTAAGGCTAAATAGGAATGCCCTAAAGCGACACCTTGATTGCGTAATGTTGTGGAGTCAGTTAAGTCGCGTTGCATTCTTGAGATAGGTAGTTTTGTAGATAAGTGAATTAATAGCGCATTAGAGAGTCCCATGTTTCCCTCAGCATTTTCAAATTGGATTGGATTTATTTTATGAGGCATCGTAGAAGATCCAACCTCACCTGCAATTCTCTTTTGTACTAAAATATTTCGTCCAATATAAGACCACAAATCACGACATAAATCAGTTAAAATTGAATTCACCCTAATTATTTGATGGAAACTTTCGGAAACACTATCATGAGGTTCTATTTGGGTTGTTATCATATTTGGACTTAAGCCAATGGCCCTAATAAACTTTGTTGAAAAATTTACCCAGTTTACCGTTGGATATGCAGCAACTTGAGCAGACCAGGTTCCAGTGGCTCCTCCAAACTTACCTAAAAGCTTATGAGCTTTTATTTGATCAATTTGTCTATCTAGTCTGGCAACAAAAACAGCGAGCTCTTTTCCAAAAGTTGTAGGTGTTGCTGCTTGGCCATGGGTTAGTGAAAGCATAGACACTCTTTTGTATTTCTTTGCTAAGCTTTTAAGGCTTTTTCTAACTTTAAGAAGAGAGGGAAGATATACATTTTTAATTCCATCTTTCCACATAAGTGAATATGAGAGATTATTTATATCTTCAGATGTGAGCGCAAAATGTATCCACGGGTGATTTTTTTTCGGAAGCTTGCTTTGTAATAAATATTCAATCGCCTTAACATCGTGCTTTGTAGTTTTTTCTATTTTTTTAATTTTTGTTGCATCTTCATCGTTAAAATTTTTGTAAAGTTTTCTAAGATTTATTTTTTGTTTTTCGGAAAAACTTTGAAGCTCTTTGATTTGTTTTTCTTTTCCAAGTGCAATCAAGTATTCAACTTCAACCATTAAGCGATATTGCATAAGGGCCTTTTCAGAGAAATACTCAGATAGGGGTTCTAAGCTATTTTTATACCGTCCATCAAGAGGAGAAATTGAATTTATTTGATGATTAGGCACCTAAGATTCTTTTCACTGCTAGTGCGCAATTGCCAGGATCAATAACAGTAAGAACGGGCGTGTTACTCGGCATTTGTAAAGTTGAGTGAATATTTACAAGCATATCAGCTTTATCTGAAAAGGGAGGGCACCCAAGCGTTGGGAAGTTTGAATTTGCAGCAACAAAGCCAGACAAGGCATTTGACCTGCCAGCAATTGTAATATAAACAATATTTTCAGCTTCTTCATTTTCTTGTAAAATTTCTAAAACCTTTAAAGGTTGTTTGTGGGCTGAGGCAGCGTGCTGTTCCCAATTAATATTATAGTCATCAAGCTTATCGGTTATTTTTTTTGCATGTGGCTCATCTGAAGTTGAGCCCATTATAATAATGGCTTTCATAAAACATTCCTTAAGTTTTTATTTATTCTATCTATTACTGATTCTCCAGTTTCTGGGAATGGAAATAATTGTCCTGTAATTGTTTCATATAAGTAAATATAACGACTTGATAGCTCAACGATTAAATCTTCTGGAGCCGCTGGCAATACTTCATCGTTGTATGGATCGCAATTGTCTACGAACCATAATCTTAAAAATTCTTTATCAATATTTTGAGGTTCATTTTTTGAAGCCATCCGTTCATTGTATGTTTCAGCAATCCAATACCTACTTGAGTCTGGTGTATGAATTTCATCAATTAATACAATTTCCCCATTTTCGTCTTTTCCCATTTCATACTTTGTATCCACTAATATCATCCCGTTTTCTGCTGCTTTTTTTTGTCCATATTCAAAGAGTTCCAAAGCTTTTTGGCTGCAATATTCCCAATCTGTTTGAGTCATCCAACCTTCGCGAACTATATCGTTTGGAGCAATAGGCCGGTCATGATGTTCTTCCTTGGTTGTAGGTGTTAGCATGTTTGAATCAAGCTTTTGATTTTTTACTAGTCCTTCGCTTAAGATATTGCCACAATATTCACGGTCTCCATTATTATAGACAGTCCAAAGTGAAGTGCTCGTGCTTCCAGTTATATAGCCACGGACCACAAACTCAATTGGAAAAACTTCACAGTTTTTTGCAAGAGTTATGTTAGGGTCCGGAATATTAATAACTTGGTTAGGTATAATATCTTTTGTTTGTTCAAACCACCAGGCGCTTGTGAGGTTTAAAACTTGCCCTTTGAAAGGAATGGAGGCTAAAACACGATCAAAGGCACTTTGACGATCTGTTGTAATTAAAGCAATTTTATCACCAAGAGCATATTGGTCGCGAACTTTTCCAGCGCGTTTTTTACCACGGTCCAAAGTAGTTTCGGTTAAAGTGTTGTTTAATTCAGCTTTAATGCGTTCTTTGTATTTTTCAGTTGATTTCATAACATTCATAAGATAATGGGTTGTAAAGTATGTGAGTTTCTAAAATTTCGTTTATGACACTTTCAAAATTACCGCTGTTTACGGTTATATTCCAGATTACACCGCGTTTTATATTAGAAAGTTCACTTATTTCAAATTTTTCTTTAAGTATTTCTAACTTTGATCTTCCTAAAACATCTTCTTTTTGACGCACAAGAAAAGACCTGGTGTTCTTTTTTTGATTAATTTTTGTGATGAATTCTTTATTTGAATTATAGAGCTCTCCAGTGGCATCTATCTTTTTCATAGCGAGGCTCGGAGACTTGTTAGTTTCAATTTCCCAATGTGTTTGGCGAGTTAAAGAGATATCATAACCTAAACGCACAAGAGCGTTCTGAACTGAAATTGCACCATTGTCTGTAATGATTAGATCAATAACCCATTCATCTGAGTTCTCAGTTGAGGTATAGCTTTTAATCTCATACTTTTGCTGATCAAAATTTAATGCATGAGAAGTCGTGGGATTATTGTTATCAATAAAATCCTTCATGGATGAAAAAATCTCATCTCCATTAACGGTTCGTTCTGGATGGGGCATCATAGCCATAACATTCCCAGAAGGATTACATACGGCGGCTAAATTATAAATTGATCCATTAGGATTTATTGGGAATTCATCAATTATGTTTCCGTCTTCATCACAATAGCGATAGACAGTTTGATTATTAGCAATCATTTTTTCTAACAATTCCGCAGGAATGACAAAGCGCCCTTCCCCATGCGCAAGTGGTATCTTGATAATATCTTCGGGTTCAGAAGTTCTAGTAAAGGCACACCTTTTTGGATCAGTTGAAATTTTAAGATTTGCCCAAGTATTATAATACCCAACGCCTACAACATGACTTTGTTTAATTCTTTTATTATCTGTAAGTGCAACGCCAACACGATTATTTTCCAATCCAGGAACAAGCCCGCTTTCAACCAAGACCTGTGCTCCATTGCAAATACCAAGGACAGGTTTCCCAGCCTCTGCTTCAACTTTTATTTGTTGCATAATGGGGTCAAGCGCTGCAATGACTCCAGCTCGAGATCGATCTTCATACGAAAACCCACCTACAATTATATAGCCATTAAACTCTGATAATTGGCTTAATGGTTGATTCCATAAAAACTCAGCGGGATTAAGACCAGCACGATGACAAGCCATAAAGGTTTCACGTTCAGTATTAGAGCCAGGGAATTGAATAACGGCAATATTACTTAATGATGACATCTTTATTGCCGCTTACAACAGATCCAATTAGAAACATTGACGATAAACCATTTAATGCTTTTTTAATATTAGAGATTTCATCAGGGTGTGCAACAAAGACCATTCCGATGCCCATATTAAAAGAACGAAACATTTCAGTTTCATCAACATTGCCGATTGATTGCATTAAATCAAAAACAGGCAAGGAGGGCCAACTTCCTCTATTAATTTCAACGGCCATTCCTTTAGGCAACACTCTTGGAATATTTTCTAATAAGCCACCACCTGTAATATGAATAATTCCATTTAAATTAATACCGGCATTCAAAATTCCTAATACATGTTTTGTATAATTAATATGTGGCATAAGCAAAGTATTGCCAACTGAACTTTCTAATTCATCTGGACAGTCATTAACATTATAACCACCAACATCAAAAAATAGTTTTCTTGCAAAAGAATACCCGTTTGTATGAAGACCATTTGAAGGAAGGCCCACTAAAACATTCCCAGGGCGAATCTTTTCACCCGTGATAATTTTGTCTTTTTCAACTATTCCTGTTATTACTCCAACTAAATCATGTTCGCCCGGCAAGTAAGTATCTGGCATTTCAGCAGTTTCACCTCCGACAAGAGAAACGCCTGTATCTCTACAAGCTTTTACCATACCAGAAACAATTTGCTCAACAATCTTTGGTTTTAATTTATCGTTTGCAATATAGTCTAGGAATGTAAGTGGTTTTGCACCCATAACTAAAATATCATTTGCAGCAGCACTTAAGAGGTCAATCCCAATGGTATCAAATTTATTCATTTTTCTTGCAATAATTGTTTTAGTTCCTACACCATCAATACTTTGAACCATTACGGGATGATCATATTTATTTAATATTGGTTTTAAGTCATAAAGAGAACCAAAAGAACCTAGACCTGTAAGAACGTTTGGTGTAAAAGTAGACGCAACGCCCTCTTTAATCAGATCGACTGCCTCATTGCCAGCATTAATATCTACACCAGCTGATTTATAATCAATTTTTTTCATTATAATTTATTTCTTAGGCCATTAAGCCACTTATCTTTTGCCTTATCAACATCAATATTAACTAAATTATTTATTATAATTTTAGTCCCACCCGTTGTGCCAATTTTGAAAAGTTCTATTTCAAAATCAGAAAAAACACTTTGTAGCCGCTCAAAGCTATCTGTTGAAACTTCCAATATAAAGCCGCCAGTTTCTGAGAATAACATTTTGTTATCAGAAACTCTGCCACTGATATTTACATCACACCCAATGTTATTATGAAAAGTCATTTCAGAAAGAGCCAAGGCTAAACCACCGTCTGAAATATCATGACAGGATAATATTATTTCTTTATCAATAGAATCAGTTACGGCAAAAATCTGTTTTTTAACTTCATCTAAGTCTGGTCTTGGAATATTTTTTCCTAGCTCACCATAAAGATTATAATAAGCTGAACCACCACACTCATCTTTTCTTTCACCCACCATAATGATTAGTGAATTATTTTTTTGAAAATTCATAGTGATTGCTTTGTTAACATCTATTAAAAGCCCCAAGCAACTAATAATAGGACTTGGTGGAATTGCTCCATTTTTTGATTCATTATAAAAACTAACGTTTCCAGCAATTATAGGAGTTGGGTCCGAAGGACTATGTTTTAGCGTAATGGTATTACATGTCTCTTTAACACCACGAACACTTTCAGTAAACTCCCACATTTGAGATGGGTTTTCCGGATTCCCAAAACAAAGGCAGTCTGATAAGGCATGTGGAGTAGCGCCAACTGCCGCTACATTTCTCATCGCTTCAACGGTTGCATTTACTCCACACCAATAAGGGTCAATTAGTCCATATAAAGGATTATGATCAGTAGAAAGTGCAATACCAGTATTTCTAATTTCTTCTGGATACTCTTTAGAATTAAATGGCGCAAGAACACCCGCATCAGCGTAGCCAGTTTCTAACTTAATGCGCCCCTGAACTTGTTTGTCATATTGTTCAAAAACAGGTTCTCTACTTGAGATGTTTTCGTGAGACAATAAATCAAATAAAATAGAATTATAATTATCAAATTCTGGAACAGTTGGTTCTTTATGCTCAATTTTTTTCTGCTTTGATGGGCGATCATACAAAAAACCTTTTGTAACCTCTGAAGCTGGTGCATTTATAATCTCTTCATCACCATTATGAACAATATATTGACCATCCTCTCTAATTTTACCAATCACAGAAGCTCTAGCGCCCTCACTTACCGCAGGTAAATCAAACTCATTATTGTAATGATCAAGAATCATAGGAGTAATTTCTGATGAGCAAACCCACATAAAACGTTCTTGAGTTTCACTACATAAATAAACAGAGGGGTGCAAGTTTTCCATCCCAATATGAATTTTATCCATCCAGACTTCAGAGCCATACCCAGATGTTTCAGCCAGTTCAACGCTTGCACAGGCGACACCACCAGCACCAAGATCTTTGAAGCCCACTTCATTAATTAAATTTGCATTTTGAAGTTTTTTAAATAGGGCATAAGAGGATTTTAAAAGGTGTCGTTCTAAAAAAGCATTAGGTTCCTGAACGGCACCTTTGTTTTGTTCTTTTTTCTCTTCTTCTAGTTCTAGGGAGGCAAAACTAGCTCCACCAAAACCACTATTATCTGTTGGTTTGCCAATTAAAATTAAATCAAAGTCAGCTGCATTTTTAGGTGCATAGGAATGAATGATGTGATCTTCTCTAACAATTCCAAGCGTTACTAAGGTAACCAAACAGTTTTCATTGTAGCCTTCTTGGTAATAAATATCTCCACCCACATTTGGAATCCCAAGTGGATTGCCATAGCCAGCAATTCCAGACACGACACCATCATGAATCCATTTTGTCTTATTTCTTTTTATATCGCCGAAGCGAAATGAATCTGTAACGGCAATGACCTCTGCTCCCATACATAAAACATCTCGGACATTTCCACCGACACCTGTTGCTGCTCCCTCATAAGGAACAATTTGCGATGGATGATTATGAGATTCATGGCTCATTACAATACACCATCGATTTCCTGAATTATCTTTTACGATAGACACAACACCAGCGTCTTCTTTTGCGCCGAGAACAACATCGGGGCCTTCGGTGGTAAATTGTTTTAAGTAGTTTCTACTACTTTTATAGCTACAATGTTCTGATCCTTGAATAGAAAATAAAATAAGCTCTGCTAGAGAAGGCGCTCGGCCAAGCATTTCATTTTGTATTTTGAGCGCTTCTTTAACGGTTAATGGTATATTTAATTCATAAAGTTTTTTTTTGATATCCTGATCAGTAAGGCCGGAAAAATCAACAATTTCCTTTGTGAATGACATTATCTAATGATTGTCTCGTGTCTCTGAGGGCCAACGGAAATAATTTTTACACTGCAGTCAACGTTGGCTTCTATAAATTTAATGTAATTCTTTAAAGTTTGAGGCAACGCACTAAATCCTTTGTCCCAAATTTTTTCTGGAAGATCTTCCCAGCCGGGCAATGTTTCATAAATTGGTGTTGCCTTACGATATTGCTCAAGGCTTGCAGGCATTTCTTTAATTATTTTTCCAGAACATTCGTAACTAGTACAAACAGGAAGCTCTTTAAAACCATTCAAAACATCAAGCTTTGTGAGAGCAATTTCAGTTAAGCCATTTACTCTTACTGCTTGCCTAACTTGTACTAAATCAAGCCACCCAACACGTCTAGGTCGGCCAGTTGTTGTTCCATACTCGCCACCTTTTTCACGAAGAGTATCCGCCTCACCCCCGTGAATTTCTGATGGAAGAGGACTTTCTCCAACACGACTCAAGTACGCCTTAACAACGCCAATAATACGATTTACATTTCTAAAGCTAACACCAGTCCCAGTGGAAATATGTCCAGCGGCTGTATTGGAAGAAGTGGTGTATGGATAGATACCATGATCAACGTCCAAGCTAATTCCTTGAGCGCCCTCAAATAAAATAGACTTTCCCGATTGGTGTGCATTATACAATTCAACTGAGGTATCACTTATATACTTTTTTAGCTCTTCACCGTATTGAATATAGGTATCAAAAATTTCATCAATAGAGTTATTGAACGATGAACCAAGAGCTTTAACGATTATACCAACAGCAAAGGCATAACCTTTTTCTAATTTTTCACGAAAGACTTCTGGCTCAAGTAAATCTATCATACGGATTCCGTTACGATACATTTTATCTGCATACACTGGAGCAATCCCACGATTAGTACTTCCAGCGGCTAATTCTCCCTGGTGACCAGAAAGAACACTATCTAAAGCAATGTGATAGGGCATAATAACATGTGCTCGATCACTAACCATAAGCTTAGGGTTAATACCTTTTTCTTTAACGTAGGCGATTTCATTTAATAACGCCTTGGGATCAACAACTACACCATTACCAATAATACTAATAGGCGTTCCATAAACAATTCCAGAAGGGATAAGATGTAATTTAAAAGTGACGTCATCCACAATAATAGTGTGGCCGGCATTATTGCCACCATGAAAACGAACAACATAATCAGATTCACCAGCAAAGAAATCAGTAATTTTTCCTTTACCTTCATCGCCCCACTGGGCGCCTACGATTGCGGTGATTTTAGATAAGTGTGAGTTCACTTAGAAAGGGTTGCTGGCTGGCCTTTGGTACGTGGAATGAAATCATTATTTACTCAATTGACCTACAAAGGTTACACCCAAGTTAATATAACGTGAAAGCAACAAATTCAGTTTTATAAACTTTTTTTACTAAAAAGGATTTGTTAAGACCAACCTATAATACCTAACAGGTTTTTGATCATTTTCCCAGCCATCAAGCTCTTGAGCTTCGCCACCAGCAAGAATTAAGGGGCCAAGAGCAAAGCGAAGTTCATAGCCTGCAGTAACTACCATTTTTTCCTTTTCAGAATTTGAAAACCAAGCGTTACCAAAGTCTGAAATTAAGTTTAAGGAAATAGGGCCCATTGCTTGTCTTAATTCAGCGGTACCAAAAAGAAGCTTATCTCCCAACCTGTATCCTGACCAACCTCGAGGATTATGATTCTCTGGTATGAATCTACTTGGAGCAGCGCCTTGAAGATAAATTGGCACATCATCAGTAAGACCAACATATTCTTGAGCAGGGGGTTTTCCTGAAACAAGCATAGACTTTAAACGAAAATAAGCAACGAGAGAACCATCCTTATTTACGGGGACATTGGCAAACACATCGCTCTCAAACCTTGTAAAGCTAAAATCACCAAAAAGATTTTTATTTGCATAATCTATTAAGCCACTAATACCAAAACCATCTTTTGGGGCAATATTATTTATTTTATGAGGTCTGCGATTTAACCATTGATATCCAAGAGTGATAAAGCCATCATTCCCCGATTCAGGTATTGGAAGATCTACATAATTTGAATTATCTAGAGGAATTAATTCACCTGTTTCTTTATCCGTTTTTTTACCAACAGTTACATTATGATTTATAATAGTAGCGCCAGCATAAAACAGATGGTTTGAAGATGGATATTCTCCAAAGTTAATTGGATTATTAATAGTAAAAGAGACACCATTTTTTGAATCAAATAGCCAGGCTTTTTGATAAGGACGAAAAGCAAAATCCATATTACGAGAAATAAATAGGCTCCACATTGGATTAATATAGCCAAGCTGAAAACCGCTTTTGTTCATATCACTAGGGATTAAATACCCAAGCATTTCAAACATATTTTTCCCCAAGGCATCTGTAAAAGCAGTGGCAAAGAATGGAGCTGCTGGCAAAGGTAGAATGATGTTGGCCAAAGGTCTCATATGTTTCGTGAATTTATATTTTTCAGGCTGAGAAATATCGGGAATAGTTTCTGGCTTACTATTAACAAAAGTTACATCTGGACCTGCCGCCAGCCAAGAGGTGTAATTATCTCTTAATGTTAAAGGGGCCGTGTCTGGAGTTCTAAAAGGATTAACTTTAATTAAACGAACGCTATCTATATCACCTAATGAAGTTGCAAGTAACACAGAATCTTTTGGCATCCACTGATGGGTCCAAATACCATCTCCAGCATCAGTGTTAGCTGTAATTTTTTTAGTATTCAAATTGATTGTATATATATTGGGGACACCATTTGCGTTTGATGTATAAGAAATTGACTTACTGTTTGGATGCCATACAGGCAAAATATCTGCCATAGAATCATCTGTCAGGCGCGTTAGAGCTTTGGACTCCAGATCAATGGTATAAATATCCATGTTGCCATTTACAGGGTTCATTGCAAAAGCAACTTGATCGCGATCAGGTGATATTGCTAGATATGCAATTTGTGTATTTTCGGTAAAGCCCGTAACGTTTATTACTTCTTTTTCATCTAGGTTGCTAATAAAAATATTTGACACATTATTATAATGAGATACATATGCCACTTTATTAGAATCTACCCAAATCGGGTATGTAGCCCGCTTAGACTTGGTAAGCCAAAAATGTTTATCTGAACCTTTATCATAAATTTTTATATCATATACCTGAGATTGATTTTCTCCAAAATGATATTTAGCATAGGCTAATTTATTACCACTAAAAGACCACGACAGGCTTGGATGAAACTGACCATAGTCAACCTCATTTTTATCCCAAAGAATCTTTTCTTTATATTTTTTCTTTATAGCTAAAGAATCTTTTTTTGTTTTTTTCTTCTTTTCTTTTAGCTTATCAATAGCTTTTTCCCATTTTTCAAAACGCTTCCTTTCTTGACTGGTATCTCGATCGGCAATAATAAGTGAAACATCTCTACGATCTTGATCTAGTCTTCCCAGGATTGCAATTTGACTGCTATCTTTATAAAACATGGCCGTTTGTACTTTTTTTAAGGGGAAAGAAATTACCTCGCCCATTTCTTTATACGTTTCCTTTTGAGATCTATATCCATAATAATAAGTATTCATATGTCTTCGCCAATCTTCATTGAATTGGCTAACGCTAATACCGGTCGATTTTTTGAAGCCCGCTCCAAAATTAAAAACGTTAAAGGAGTTCCGATATGCGAGCGTTTGTGCAATTGTGGAATCCCCAAATCGATCAGCCCAATACAGCATTTTTGAAAAACCATCATGATGTGGATCCATTGTATCCATTTTGTTTACAAGTACATGTGCTTTATGGGAAAGATCCGCTCTATAGGGGCGCCAACTTTCAGTTTCATATTCTGCTGTCCCTTCCACGACCCAACCTGGAAGCCCTGAAATAAGTTGTCCCATAGGTTCAGGTAACCATGATTTAGTTTTATGCAAAAGTACAATATGTTGAAGCTCATGAGCTAAAACTTGTTCAAGCCATTTTCCTTTTTCAAGCCAAATAGCTGCATCATTTTGATCAACCCATATAAAGGTTTGATAGGTCCACATTGCAAAACCATTCATGATCTCATCTTCAGTTGTAAAAATAATATCTATCTTAGGTATAGTATCTACTTCCATTTGGACAAGCAATGTTGGAAGGTAGTGCTCCGCAAGAATAGCGCCCTCATTAGCAATTTCTTCAATACCTTGATGGTAATGAACATTAAAATGTTTTGTAGAAATAGTCTGCCATTTTAATTCGGGATGGGCACGACCAGAAAACATGGCTGTATTTTGTGCGCTACCAATTGTAAAAACACTAATAAGTAAAAAAGTTAATCTGCTCATTTTAATTCCTGTTTTTTATTTACCATCTTTTGCTAAGGCTTACATGTGGAAAGCCTAAAAAATCAGTAGGTCGATCATCGCTATAAGTCCTGATTGTAATATTAAACCCAATATTTAAAATTGAATTATTTGAAAAGTTTTTTTGAAAACCAAGAGAACCCGAAGGAAGGGTTAAAATATTTTTACCCATCCCTGCAGCCCTATATAATGAGACAACACCATAACCTTTGTCAAAGATAAAGGGGCGGTCTATCAATTTAAATTTAACACCCACCGAAAATATATTTGCTATAAACCCAGTACCCAAACCAATAAAAAGCTCATGTTGTTTAATGTTTAATAAGGTTCGAGAATATCCAATAAAAGTTATACCAGTTTTATGATCAAAAAGCCCGCGAGACAAATAATTTTTTGGTTGTTCTAAAGCCTTTTCTTTTTCAAGGGAGACCTCTTGCGCAACGCCAAAACTAATAACTCCTAAAAATAAAATTCGTTTTATCATATCGAAAACTTATTACTAATCGTCTATTAATTAAAGCATTTCAATTAGTGAGATTTCAAACCTACTCAATGAATTTAACAACAACCTTACCTTTAGCTCGTCCTTTGGATAG
>ERZ1047985.805-NODE-805-length-23148-cov-8.333001_pt1 | contig 23148 bp, 23 predicted proteins | sample MGYA00383097_ERZ1047985 | MGnify/ENA primary metagenome ERZ1047985 (study PRJEB29581, sample SAMEA5548367) | metagenome | biome: marine; feature: coastal; material: water | depth 50 m | study: Short-term variability in the microbial, nano- and picoplankton...
CGTCAAGTATTTGATCAACCAAATCCTGATAACCTTTTTCCCAATCCGGATAGTGAATCATGGGATCAAAATGAAATGCGACTTTGTACCCTGCCTCGGAAGCTTTTCTGGCCGCTTCCAATCGTTCATGCAGCCGTGCAGTTTTATGCTCTTCCTGTTCAACAATGGCTTCCGGATTTACTGACCATGAAATTACGGTTTTTCCACCGTGCGGTAAATCAAGCAGATGCTCAACATGCTTTGATTTTGTTTTAAGCTCGAGCAAAGCATTAGGCAGTTTAGCAAAGTAACGGATTACATGCGACTTGATACCCAGTATATGATCGAGTGCCAGACTGTCAGAATGCTCACCTGTTCCAACACGAAACAAAGTCTCAGGCTGTGCTGAAACACGCTGCCGAACCTGCTCCAGAATTTCTTCCAGATTTGCGTGAACCGTAATTACAGGTTTGTTCAGAAACGCCTGTAGAATACAGTATGTGCATTCAAATGGACAGTTTTCTATTAAATCTAAAGTAAAATAATTACAACAGACAAGCTCATTTGAAAATCCCGGACAAGCCTTGATTGAGGTTCCTTTAAAATACTTGAGATGTAAGGTCTTCTTACCTTTTGTGAGTGGATTTCGCAGTGGGTCAGTTCCGGACTCATCCTGATGCCAGGCGAAATTTTCCACAACCGTTCTCGGTACATCAGGAAAACGCCCGCAGATTTGCTCAGTCAGAGGTTCAGCTGCAACAGCTTGATCTATAATAATTCGCTCGGGACGGTACTGGAACATCGGGAATTTTTTAAATTATCTTGATGGAAAAAATATCGATAGAATTTAATACTGTGTTTTCCGTAAGTATGACAAACAAATGTACTATTTGGACTTTTTACTGGTTCATCAATTCTGTTCATGTTTGTAGATACAATTAATGATACGAATAATTTTAGTATAGAACTTCCGCAAAGCCAAGAAAAACATTTTACATTTTTCCTTGAAATGGCAATTTATCATAAATCATCAAGAGGACTCACGACACCTTCTCCGCCCTGCTTCAACACATGAGTATATAACATGGTGGTTTCCAAATCCTTGTGACCCAACAAGGACTGAATGGTGCGAATGTCTGTTCCTCTTTGCAGCAAATGTGTAGCAAAACTATGCCGGAAAGTGTGTGCACTCACTTTTTTGGCGATATTTGTTTGACGGACAGCTTTTTTTATTGCTCTGTTGATCGCCGATTGATCCAGATGGTGTCGACGTATTATGCCACTTCGTGGATCTTTTGAGAGACCCCGACCAGGAAATACATATTGCCAATTCCACTCACGTTCTGCGTTTGGATACTTTCGATCCAGAGCATACGGCAAAAAGACGGTGCCGTATCCTTGTGCTAAATCCTTCTCGTGAATCATCTTTACACGCTCTAAATGGTTTCGCAACTGACCTTCTAAATTTTCCGGAAACGTAGTAATGCGGTCTTTCATTCCCTTGCCATCACGTACCGTTACTTGTTTGAAGCCAAAGTCAATATTTTGCACACGCAGTTTCACTGCTTCAGTTATACGCAAACCGCAACCATATAATAATTTAACCACTAATTCCGGAACTCCGTCCAAAAGCGACAAAACTTGTTTCACCTCGCCACGAGTCAAAACTACCGGAATTCGTGCCTCTTTACTTGAGCGTGCAGCTTTTACATTTTCCAACGGAGATTCAAGCACCCGTTTATAGAGAAAGACTAAAGCGTTAAAGGCTTGATTTTGTGTTGAGGCAGCAACATTCCTCTCTAGTGCCAAATAGTTGAGGAAATCTTCAACCTTATTTTTCTGTTCCACAAAAAGAGCTTCTCTTGTCAGCATTTTATGAAATTGTATAAACTGCCGAACCCAATTACAGTAGGTACGTTCTGTACTGAGAGAATAGTGTTCACGACGCATTAAGACACTTATATCACCAAGTAATGAGTTTTTCGACTTATATATTGACATGCAAATTGTGGAGCTATAGACTTGGGATAAATCGGATTTAATCGAGCTATTTGATTAGCAAAATAAGTTCAATTAATGTGACTTGTAATATTAAACTCATTATTAATGATACCTGATTTATGGGTTAATACAAGGGTTATCAGGTATGTTGCCTGATAATAATAAGTTATGTCGCTTAATCTAGAGACGTGTTGCGCTCAAATTACAGGAGATCAGACAATGGGTGATGAACAAGAGATACGAGATTTATTTCACAATTGGATTAAATCAACGACCGAAGGAAATCTAGAATTGGCGCGTCAATGCATTGCTGATGACGCCGTGTTTTTAGTACCAGGAGTTGGCGAGATGGACAAAGAAACGTTTGCTCAGGGTGCGGCGGGCAGATCGCCTGAAGACTCCCCAATTGATTTTGATCTCGATAGCAAGCTTCGGGAACTAAAGGTGCTTGGTGACCAAGCATATCTCTGGATTGATTCGACTCTTGTATGTTCTCCCAAAAACGGTGATCCGGTCACAAAAATGGCAGGACATTCCCTTTCGATTCTAGAGAAACGGGATGGTCGCTGGCAGATAATTCGAGATGCAAATACGATGACAGTGGTTCCGGAATAGATGTTTCCGAATGTACGACATAACAAATCAGTACAGTGGACGGAACCAGCGCAAAATTAGGTCCAAAGTTCATTGCTCAAAACCAGTAACCAAATGATTTAAAGTTCATTACACCGCCACTGACTTTGGCGTTATCCCAAGGAGTCAATCGATAGAATTTAGTTCGACTATTTGTTTGTGCATATTACTTGTCAGTGATAGACTAACATACGTAATACAAGATTAGAATCGATCAATGAGGTGTCAAATGCAAACTGTTACCGTATCTCTGAAATATCAAGTAGTTATACCAAAATCTATTCGTGAAAAACTGGAAATTACGCCCGGTCAAAAAATACAAGCCATTCTATTTAATGATCGAATTGAAATGATTCCCATTCAACCCATCAAAAAAATGAGGGGATATTTAAAGGGAATTGATACAAATATTGAAAGAGAGGATGAGAGGCTATGAATGTAGTTGACTCCTCCGGTTGGCTCGAGTATTTCGCAGATACACTACAGGCCAAGCATTTTTCTTCACCTATTGAAGATACAGAAAACCTTGTTATCCGTTTAAACAAATCTATCTGGAGATAATCATGGGTAAGATATTTGAGCTGCCAATTCGCGAAGGCGATTATCCAAAAATTGGACAAGAACCTCCTCAGCTGTAAAAATGGAAAAAACAAGAATGAATTAAAATTGATATTTGGTTTTAAATTCTATTCGGTGCTCTTCACGAAAGGCATAAAAATCTGATTCTTCGTCTGTAATAGAAAAAACGAAAAGACCCATTGAAAACTTAAAACGATCGTTAAGCTTATAGTCTACAAGACCATTGGCGATTCGATCGGACCTAGAAAGCACCCCCAGCAGTCCTAGATTTAATGTAAGGTCTTCATTAAAATATGTCTTAGTCCAACCAAGGTTGACGTAGCCACTATCTTTTTTTTGCGTTAATGACTCATCCCAGTCGATAATTTGTGACAGACTAACGCTTGCAACCAGAGAATGCTGGCTGATGGTGGTTTCGATTCCAAAAGCGGTATCCAGACGATCTTTATAGACCAGCTCAAAGTTTTTGTCATTTATTCCTTGATCAGTTTTATAACCTAAGTCTGCTTTGAGCAGCGTTTGCCCAATAGGATAGTTGAAGTTAGTGCCATACAGTAAAAAAGGTTTCGCAACTTCTTGAAGTCTATTGTTCTTTAGCTGATAGCCGGGTTGGTTGGGAGTTAAATTCGCAACTAAAAGAGCCATTTCGCTAACACCGAGCTTGAACTTTGTTCTGAGACCATATTCTGGATTTGGTTTTTCAACTGAGATAATTTTTAGAGAAGACAAAGAATTTTGGCGTGCGTAAATTGAACCATCGGCTGGATTTTTATTAAATTGGGGCACCGGGGTTACAAAGGTTTCCCAGGTCAAACTCTCTGTGTAGAGTGTCGCGGAAATTGTCTCTTGGCCTATACGCGTATCCTCAAAATCAACAAATAGGAATTCACTGGTATCAATTGGGTTGAGCGTATCTGTCGCTTGGGCTCCTTCTACATCACCCCAAACGATGGATTGAAGACCTAACTTAAAGGTGAGTTGCTCAAAACTTTTTTGTAACCACGCTTCTTTGATTAAACTATCGAAATCATAGTCCTGTGCCTTTGATATGGCTCGGTGATCTTTAGTCCAATAGAGTGAACCTGTCGCGTCTATCTTAGCATAAAGGCTTTCACCGATGGAACTCGCATAGTCAATATTAACCCCTGTTCTGTTATTGACCATATTTTTTTGCTCTCCAAGTCGAAAAGAGAGAGCATGATCAAGACTTATTCGAATCGCCGAAGGGGAAGCAACAGTGTCCTCATCAACGCCCGAATGGGGTTCCTCAGAGAATTCTGACTCTTCATCCATTGAAAAGTCCATTTCAACGTCATCCTCTAAAAGATCAAGTTCATCTTGAGCCAAGGCTTGAAAGGTGAAGCAAAGAGCTAAAATAGCAATAAATATCCATTTATTTACAATCATTTCAGCTGCTTTCTAAGTTTTTTTAGGTGATTCTCCCGAAAAGCAAAATCGGTGAGAGAACGCTGACTTAAAAAATCTTCACTCACAGAAATATTAAGAGCAATCTTCTCCATGCTCATCTTGCTCAAACGGCTGGTTTGCTGGTTGACGATAATAATCGAACGAGCCATCCAGTGACCTGAAATCTGTTCTACCTTAAAAAAAGAAAGGCGTTTATAGGGTTTGTCGCGCTTATCAAAGGTCTGGACTTTTAAGGTGATTAAGCGTTCTTGATCAATCCAGAAAATGGACTTTGCGTAACGAGTCTTTTTTAATTTGGCTGCCATAGGTTTTGACTCAATGATCCAAACAGCCCGTTTTCCAAACTTGCCCTCTTCTAATATTTTGTATTGGTACTGGTCGATTTTACCTGTTTCCATGTCTTCTGTGGTGAACTCCGAACCAAATAAACTAGTCGCTTCAGAGTCTTCGTCACTGCCACTGGCCATTCTTTTTACCTTGCCCAGTGCTGATAGATACAACCATGATTCAGTGTCTTTGGTGGGATCATCATAGATAAAACTCAGCATCCCGATGCCTCGCTCACTGGTAGGAGAAAGCAGAATAGAGATAGATTTCGAATCTAAGTTGTCCTTGCCGGTGTTGATTTGGGCAGATTCTAGTTTTTTAACTCTAGGACGTTCAACGCATTTGATCTTTTTGTTGGTTTTAGCAAACTTGCAGGTAGAAAGACTCATAATTGAAAAGGTGGAATCATTGACAGCTTTACTAACGGCATCCACTTTTTTCATGATTTCTAGAGCATTTTGCGCATTTGCCGGACCCAAAGTGAAAAGTAAAAATGTGATTAGTAAACAATAGTTTTTCATGCCGTATCTCCTAAAGATTGTGTTCCCATGGTGGGTTTAAAAATATACATTAGAGCTGGTAATAAAAAGAGGTCACAGATCAATGCGGCAAAAATACCAATAGAACCAAAAGTTCCCATTTTAGAAAGTCCACCGTAATCAGAAAAGGAAAGAATCGCAAAACCCAGACCCAATATTAATGAAGTAAAGGTGATGGCTTGTCCAACTTCTTTCAAAGTATCCTCTATTGCGGTAGCATAGTCTTTGCCCTCCATGAGTGCGTCTCGGTAGTGGGTAATGAAATGAATGGTATCATCTACCGCTAGACCGATGATTACAGGTGCAATCACCATGGTATCCCCATCAAGAGGGACTTTAAGCAAACCCATCAACCCGAAGGTAACAATAGCAGGGATGATATTGGGGATAATAGAAATCAATCCGCCCTGCAAAGAACCAAGAGTTAAAATCATCAAAAGACTGATAATGATAATCACAAAGCTAAAGCTTTTTTGCTGAGCTTCAGCCATATCTTGGCTCAGTTTCATCATCAGTGCGAGACTACCCGTGACCACTACTTTTAGATCAGGATAATTTACCTTTAAGGGGACAAAAATCTGCTCGATGTCGTTTTTAATATCAGCAAATATTTTTTTGTATTCATAAGAACCCGCATTTTTTAACATGATCGAAATATGGGTTTTGCTCATCCCATCATTCACCAATAGCCGCCGATCTTCTGGGTTGACATTATTAAAAAGAAAGATCAGTTGGGATGTCAATTGGGGATCGGTAGGGAGCATGTAAAAGGATTTATCATCCTGATTCATGGTTTGATTCGTCTCCTTTACAATACGAGCAAGTGAAAAAGTCTTGGTGATATATTGCTGATAGTCACTTGTTAAACGCTGCTCCAATTGGTCCATCGCTGCTAAAACTGCAGGGTCATAGAGAGCATCAAATTTTCCTAGATCGAGCATAACTTCCATGCTTTGCGCACCCATCATTTTGTCATCAACCAACTCGTAAGCAACACGCATTTCGCTGCCTTCATTTGTCAATTCAACCATATTGGTATCGACTCTCACAATGGAAGTACCATAAGCAAAAACACCTAATAGTAAAAGGAAAATGACAGCAATCTGGATGGGGCGAGGAGCGACCCAACCCGGGATTTTGCTCAGCAAGGGTTGAATCCACCCAGCACTCACAGTCCAACTGAGCCAACCCTGTTTGGCATGTTCATCTTTCGCCGATTTATTAGCAAGAGGATGCCAAAGGTCCATGCATACGGGAAGCAAGGTCCAGGTTAAAAACCAAGCCAAACCCACGCCAGCGGCAGACATGACACCAAACGTCACAAATTGATTCATACCTGTTATTGAAAGCGCCAACATCCCGGCCATTGTAGTAATACTGGTGATTAAAATGGGGATGCCTGTTTTGCGATAGGTTTGAGTTAAAGAAACCTCATGGTCTAATCCTTCTCGACGGTTTATCAAATAGGTGCTCATGACATGAACACTATCTGCCACGCCAACTGTGATTATCAGCATTGCAGTTAAAGAAACTAAGGTAGATACTTCTATTCCAACCCACGAGACGGCACCAATCGTCCAGCAAAGATTGACCAGAATCATGACAATAGGCCAAACAACAGCACTAAATGATTTTAGTAAGGCCCACAATAAACCAGTGATCACCAGTAACATGATGATCATCAGGATCCCTGCTTCCTCAGTAGACTTCATCGCCCAAGCTATTAAAGGAGGGTTGCCCACAGAATAAAATTCAAATTGAGACTTATATTTTGGCTGATCAAAAATCAATCTCAGATCATCCATAAAGCCGACGTATTCTGTAACTTCCGTCGTTAAAAACTCAACCTTTTCACCTTCATAATTCAAGTCTGGATCAAAAGATTCTTCTTCGGTTAATTCAAATTCATCGTTTGTATCTTCTGCCAATAGCTCAAAGGCTTGCTCTTTATGCTCTCCCGCACCCTTAGTAATAGCACCAAAATCTGTTTTTATTTGAAATGCGCCATATTGATAGTCTTTGGAAAATAAAGCCCCGACCATACTCTCTTGGGTTGCCGCAATCGCACGGAGTTTTTCTCTCTTTTCTTTGGATTTTGGAACATCCTTAATCACTATACGATTAGAAATCAGATCGTCTCCCTTGACCATCTGATAGCGGCTATTGGTCAAAGAGGTGACCTTTTTGATGTGAGCCAGGTTTGCTTTATCAGCAAAGAGTAAGTGACTTGGCGGATTGATCAGCTCTTCGCTTAGCTCATGTATTAACTTCAGGGATTCATAAGAAAAAACATCACCATCTAAAGGGCGGTAAACCACATAGAGACCATCATCACTGCCAAACTCTTCGCGGAAAGTATCCAAGGCAACCTTGGCAGGGTCACCCTTTTCAAACCATGACTCTATGGTCATATCCATTTTTAAATTTTCGGACATCCCGTAAGCCATCAAGATCGTAGATACCAAATAAAATCCAAGAATGATATATCGCCAGGGACGCAATGCCGCAGGTGTGGCCTCAAAGATACGATTAAATGATTGTAAAATAGGGTTAAGTAAATTTTTTCTATTCATTATGGGCTCCCTTCAATGAAGTTCATGATCATGTTGATGAATTCAACGGAGATCTTTAAGTATAATTCTCGGTCTTGCAAAACTAAGTATTGAGTTCCCAATCCAGCCAAAAAAGCATCTAACAGATAGACAAGGATTTCCTTTTTTTCTTCAGGAAAGTTAGGCGGGAAATAACCAGAAAGATCATCAACCCATTTTTTGTAGCTGCTCTTTAAGATTTTCTGCAAGCGTATTGTATAGGTCTCATTGAATCTGGAAAAATCAATAAAGTAGTAGATGGCAATCATAAACTCAGGAGTTTCATCCATCATTTTAAGCGTGGTACTTGCTGAGGTCTCTAAAAATTCAACCATGGTCGTTGGTTTGGCTTGAAATACCTGGGCTTCGATCATTTGCACCATTTGATCAAGCAGATAAAGAAAGAAATCTTCAATCTTTGGGAAGTGATGAAAAAAACCAGCTTTACTGACTCCAGCAGCTCCAGCAATTTGCGATGCGGTCAGACCCTTAACCCCTTTTTCTTTTAAGACTTGAAAGCCCGCTAAAAAAAGTTTCTCTCTGGTTTGTTCTGTCTGTATTATTTTTGTAACCATGTTGCTCTCTCCTTTTGAAGTTTTAATTAAATCAAGCATTACACAAGCCGATCGATCGGTCAATGTATATTCTTAAAGATCCTATCCGTTGGGAAATTAAAGAGAATGAATTACTCTTGCCCAAGAGAATGAACTGCAGAGCTTGAGACAAATGGCTTTATTCGAGACAAAAAATGTCATTTCGAAGCCAACTAAATTCTCATCCTTGACTTTAGGCGGCTAGTACGGTGAGGCTGGAATTGAATGAAATAGTTACTATGGAATCACATTACGTGGACTAGCGAGTTACAATCACAGGAGTAATCAGCGTCTTAACTCTGCTTGTGATCTGCTTCATGAGGAATTATACTTGCCCATAGGAAGTCATTATTCGCTTCTATTCGCTGAACACTCAATCACACGCTCATCGTCGAGCTAATTTTTCTAGCTAGGTTTGCAAGTGAGTAAGGAATGCCTTACCAAACTTTGATAGGATATTTGTAATAGCTTAAGCAGGTGAACTTTTAATTATGTTTACAATGGTTTCGAACTTGGTCAATAAACCAAATAGTTTTTTAATAAAAACGATACTCTTTACTGGGCTAGCACTAATTGCATTTGCCGCTAATTCAGTGTTGTGCCGTTTGGCACTAGGAGGGAGTGCAATTGATGCTTCTACCTTTACTATTGTACGTCTGCTATCTGGTGTTATTGTTCTGACAGTTATTTTAAACATTAGTAAAATTAACTCTAACTCTAGTCCATCCACAAAAGGAAGCTGGCCTGCAAGTATAGCGTTGTTCATTTATGCGATTACATTTTCCTTTGCATATGTGACGCTGGACACAGCAACCGGGGCGCTCATTTTATTTGGTTCGGTTCAAATTACGATGATACTAATGAGTATGTTTTCGGGGAATCGCTTACATATTTCTGAATGGTTTGGTATGGCGCTCGCTTTTACTGGATTTGTTTATCTCATTTTACCAGGAATAACAACACCCTCAGTTATCGGTTTCTTTCTTATGACTGTGTCTGGAATTGCATGGGGTATCTACACTCTTAAAGGTCGCGGATCTCAGAATCCGATTATGGATACTGCTTTTAATTTTTTAAGGACTATGCCGTTTGTCATTATTCTGGCCGTCATTACGATTAAATATGCACATTATTCATCAGAGGGGATTTTACTAGCAGTATTATCAGGCAGCATTGCATCAGGCATTGGATACATGATATGGTATAGCGCGCTCAGTGGTCTTTCAGTTACTCAAGCGGCAGTGCTTCAGCTTTTAGTACCTGTAATAGCGGCTGTGGGAGGCGTTATCTTTGTGTCCGAGTCGATCAGTTTACGTCTAACAGTTTCATCCGCAATGATACTTGGTGGTATTTTAATGGTAGTTTTAGGTAGATATTATTATGTTCAGTTACAAACTGGTGGCAAAACATAACAATGGCATAAACTCAGAATTTTTTCCGTGCTCCGCACTCCAAAACAAGCTGGTAATGCCAGGATTAGCAATCTTACGCAATCACAAGGAGTGTTATAATGAAACCAAAGGTTTTCGAAGCTCCTAAGCTCGTGCCTATTACGCGAGCGTTAACAATCTTACCCAAACTCAAAGAGTTATTTATGAAAAATTCATTTCGTCTTTATATTCTAATTATGTTCCTCGGAATATTCATTTTGAACGGCTGTAGTCAGGCTGAAGTCCTCACTCCTGTTTCCACACCTTACAATGCGAAAAGCGGTGCAAAGCTGAATTCAAGTAATGTCTCCGTATCCGTTTCGACACCGTATAATGCCGAAGCTATTTTGTCTCAAACCATTCAATTAAAGCCAACTAGCAAAAAAAATATAGCAGATAAAAGCCGCATCTTGCTTAAACATGAAAATTCATATTTGGCGACGAATAATCGCTATGAAATTGAATTAAACGAATCATTATCAACCTACGATGATCTGTTACTCAAAACATTTTATCCTGTCAAAGAGGAATTCGCGTCAGGCTCGCAGTCATGCTATCGCCTGGATTCTGAAAAACACTCTATTTATTCCATTGATTATGATACCGCAACAATGAGGCTTAAAATGCGGAACAATTGGGGTTATGATCGGGATGCTGAGTCGGCTTATCTTTGTTTCAACTTTGACACCGCCAGCCATACGTTGACGGCGGCAAAACGGTATACGTTTAATGACGGAGAGAGCACTTTTGAAGAAGACAAGAATTTTTCGCCATCGTCTGTGTTTTATGATTCTGCACATGCTTACTTTAAATTAAATTCCTCGGGTTCCAAAATTTCTCTCTACGAATCCGGATTTGACTTCAGTGTGCCCAGTGACTTTAATCCGGTTCACTCACAGGGAGTTCCAAACCAAAGAGTGATGTGGGAAAAAAACAGAACTGAAAGTTTCTCAAGGCATCGTTTATCTGGAGACAAAATTCAGAAAGACATTAACTCCATATACCTCCCGCAAGTTCAGGTGGCTGGTAATAATACCGAGACTCGTGCTGCGGCGGAAAAAATGTTGAAGCAAATTACAAGTGACTTGGTGGGTTCTGGCGAATCTTTACGTTATAGCCCTGCAGTATATTTAGCGTTTAGAAACGGATTGCTCAACACAAAACTAAAAGGCTCAACGACCGTCAATGGGGTGATTGAGCAAAATACAGTTCCTTATGTTTTCTTTACGAATGAAATGGATGGTTCCGGTGTACGGCATCCATTCATGGTGCTCACGTCTTATTCAATTACAGATATGCCGAGCAGGTTGTTAGACGTGCCTGCTCCCCCCGGAGACGGCAAAGGTGGTTCTTATCCCGATCAAAATGTGACTCGTGATGCCATACTACAAACCTACTTGATTAAGATTCCGCTAAAAAATTATGGCAACGTAAGTAGTCTGACTGAGAATGAGATGGTAGAAACGCTTGCGTCCGATGCTGGTGAGAGCCATCATGATGTGTATAACCATGCCAGCATCTCCTCCATTGGCGTGGCTGTTGACGGAGTCATGATTTATCCCGTTCTGAACAATATGTTGATCTCGACTCAACGAAAAGCTGAAATAACCAATACCGGTATCCATGTTGGCCGTGGGATGGGCCTGCACTGGCATGCAGATGGACATGGAGCCACAGGTAACGGTTTGAATTTATACAATTTAGCTGATTACGCAGGTAAATCGCATCCTCCGTTAATTGGCTTTGGTTTTGACGGTATTGCCTTATTTGGAAAATACGAAACGGCTTACCATGATATGGATGGAGTGCAAGATTTGCTCGACAGTTTTGGGGGGCACGCTCACCGCAATTACGGTTATCATTACCATGCACATGCTGCTCCGAGCAGTGTGATTGGCGATTCTCGTGATTATACTTTGCACATTCTGATGAAAGGCGCGTGGATCGGCAAAATCAATAATATTCCTGAGTTTTGGAAAGGCGATGCCCCAAATGTTGCTGGACAGCGTAATCGGTATGCGGGTGATCGTTAGCACATTTTATGTTGAGAATATTTAACAGTTGAACCAATAGCAAGAAAGATCAAATGAATCTAAATTTAAAATTTCCCAGCGGAAAATAACAGAAGGAAATAAAAATCATGTAGATTTGTCAAGCAATACGAAATTATACAATGAAGACTAAACAGGACAAAACCATTCAGGCCATCAAGCACAACAGGAGAAAAAAGGATTAGCCTTTGTAGGCCGTCTCCCAAAAATTCTTTGTAACAGACGTGCGACTGGTGATGTTGTTTTTGAAGAGTTGCCTCTGTTTAAAATTCCGACAAAATTTTGACGTTTCGCAGTAGCGCCATTGACCACCGTACGCCAGTGAACACAGCGTTATATTTCTGGATTAAATCCAAATGTTAAAAAAAACTATTAGAGGAAAATAAATGACTGACTTATTCAATGAAAAAGCCAAAGATTGGGATGCTAATGAGATGAGAAAAATGCTTTCATCTGTTATTGGATCAGCAATATTAGAACATGTTTCTTTGCATGACCAGATGCGGGTGATGGATTTCGGTGCAGGTACAGGGTTGATTACTTCTCAAGTCGCTCCGCTAGTAAAAAAGATAGTTGCAGTAGATATATCCGAAGCTATGTTAAATAAACTTGTCTCCAAACCAGAATTACAGGGTAAAGTTGAAATAGTCTGCCAGGATATTATTCATCAACCCATTGCTGAAAAATTTGACTTAATTATGAGTGCAATGGCTATGCATCACGTAAAAGACACGTCTAAGCTGATTCAAAGATTTTCGGAACATTTAAGTCATGGAGCGTTAATTGCCTTAGCGGATCTCGACAATTAAGACGGAAGTTTCCATCCCAAAGATACAGAAGGTGTCTTTCATTTTGGGTTTGAAAGGAATCCATTGCAAATTATATTAGAAAAACATGGATTCAGAGAAATTAAATTTATAACAGCGCATACCATTAATAAAGAAGGAAAGAAATATCCCATATTTCTAGTAACAGCTACAAAAAATTAATTTATCCTCATTATTATTTTTCAAATCTTATAAAAATAAATAGTATGTCTGTTAATTTTCGCAAAATTCCCCAGGGTATTGAGATGGGACGACCCAGTAGTTTGAATGCACGTACTCAGAAAAAAGATGGAGAAGTTATTTCTACGTATATTGGTGGAAGTAGCGTGATGGTTAGTGAAGGAGTTATTTTTTTTGACTGAATAGCTAACAATTTGTGTAACCATTATTTCTGGGGCAGTGATTGAGGTGTGCCATTTTAGGTATAAATTCCGTGACGGTTTTGAAAATAGTTCCTCTGCAAATGTAGCCGAAAAAGACATTCTCTATCCATTAAGAAAAGACAGTTTCTTGAAACTGGAAATCACTCGTTATGTTTAGAATGGAAAAATTAAAGACAACAAACTGGAAATAATTCTTGTGAGACAATGGCAAACTCAATGTAACCTGCAAAATATACTTTCTAGTTTGCCGGATTTAGCTAACGGAGAATCTTTTTCATTGCTCAACAAGAACGAAACTGTTGCAGTTGAAAGGGGCTAAAAATGGCTTTACCCTGCAAGACAAACTAGCACTAACCGTTGACAAAGTTCTACTTTGCCGAGTACCTTAATTGTTGTGAATTCGCCGGCTTCATTTAATTTGATAAGTCAAAAATTGTATCACAAAACGATGCTGTCACAGGCGTAATAGATTTCATGGAGTATTCAGATGCGAAGCAATAAAGATCAAAGTTTTTCTCCAAACGCAGGCTTGGAATATGCGATAAATTTGCTTCGTCAAGTAACTTTTGATCCTCAACATTTGCCCAGAAAATGTCCTAATTCAGGTCTTGGTGAACTAGAGACCATGGAGCTTCTTGCACCGCATATACTTGGCAGAGCAGCCCGTTTAGATAGAAGTGATGCATTGGCGCACATGGATCCTCCAACGCCCTGGATTACCTGGGTTACAGCACTTTGGAATGCTAGCTTAAATCAAAATTTACTTCACCCTGCAACCTCACCATTTGCGCTTGAGGCAGAGAAGTTGGTAATTGACTGGTTGACTCCTTTCTTTGGCATGCATGGTGGCCATCTTTGTTCAGGTTCAACACTTGCCAATCTGACTTCTCTTTGGGCGGCGAGAGATGCTGCCGGCATAAAAAGGGTGGTTGCTTCAAAAGCTTCTCATCTGAGTATCAAAAAAGCTGCGCGGATACTAGGTTTAACTTATGAAGAAATACCAACCAATTCCAAAGGTCAAATTGATGCAGAACAACTCAATAATATTTCAGATGCCTGTCTGGTACTGACAGCCGGAACAACTGCTACAGGATCAATTGACTCGCTGAAACTGGCAGGACAAGCAAAGTGGACTCATGTTGATGCTGCCTGGGCCGGCCCATTGTGCTTGAGCCCTTCTCATGCGCATTTGCTAGAAGGTATCGAAAAAGCGGACTCTGTCGCAGTTTCTGCACATAAATGGTTTTTTCAACCTAAGGATTCTGCACTGGTCATGTTTCGTGAGCCAAAAAAAGCTAACACTGCAATAAGTTTTGGAGGTGGTTATTTAACTTCGGCTAATATTGGGGTCCAGGGTTCTCGTGGGGCAGCGGCTATCCCATTATTGGCCACCTTGATTGCATGGGGTATAGAAGGTCTTGTTGAACGTATTGACCGTACAATGTCGATGGCAACAAAACTCGCTGAAAAATTGAGTGAAAAAGAAGGGATAGCTCTTTGGGCATTGCCGACAACAGGTGTAACTGTCTTTCGTCCGCTTACATGCAGAACTGAGGAATTACATAAGCGCTTACCAGAGGGAATGTTTTCAAGCTGTCTGCTTGATGGTGAGACTTGGTTGAGATCTGTTGCCGCAAATCCACTTGCTGATATTGATGAGATTATTTCAACAATTAATGATGAAATAAATTGAAAATGGTATTACATACTCACAAATAGAATAACCGAAAATAACGTAAAGTGCACTGTTGTCAAAAGCAATGTTCATTTTGCTAAGGCATGTTGCGAAAGCAATGCGAGAGTAAATACTCTGGATAGATGTTAATATGTACAAAGCTGAGACTGTTGTTATACTAGATTTTGAAACTACAGGTCTTTCTCCTGATAATGGAGATCGTGCAATTGAGATAGGGGCTGTACGTATTGAAGATGGTGAAATAAAAGCGCATTTCCAAGAGTTAATGAATCCTGGACAGCGTATTAGCCATTTCATTGAAGATTATACAGGGATTACTAATGGGATGTTAAAAGAAGCTCCACCCTGTAAGGAGGTAATGCACAGATTCGCTGACTTTATTAGCGGTTATAATCTTGTTGCACATAATGCTTCATTCGATAAACGTTTTCTTGATGCTGAGTTAGCAAAAATATCCAGGAAATATTCTGGGCAATTCGCCTGTTCAATGTTAGTGGCACGAAGAATTTATCAAGAAGCACCAAATCACAAATTGGGTACTCTAGTGAAGTATGCGAACATTCCGTCTGATGGTGTTTTTCACCGCGCTCTTTACGATTCTGAAATGACAGCAAAACTATGGCTGGCGATGTTGGACTATATTGAAAGGCAGTACAGGATTGATTCAATACCGTTTGCATTAATTCAAAAATTAGCAAGAACTCCTAAAAAAGCTGTTTGCAGATTTCTGGAGCAAAGATAAAAGTCTGATAATACGATTAAGCAGAAAGCAGTAATCTGCTAAAGAAAAATAAAATGCTTACACGCTATTTGCAAAAAACCGCAGGGCTATTGTTTATTTACTTTGGGTTAAAAATGGCTTTCGAGGACTAGCTGTGTCATAAAGTTTATACAAACAGAAGCCACAAATTTTATAAAGAACTTGGTCTTAACTTGGACTTTAGTATAAAATCAACTCGCTAAATCCGGACAGGCTTGAGATTGTTTAATCGTCAATGTCTAATGATTAAAATTGGTAGACTATCTAGGATTTTAACAGAATATTAATGAATGAAAATGGGGTATTCTATCATGACAATTGCAAAAGACTTGAAAAAACAACCTTGGAAGTTTTCGATAGGAGACGAAACCCAGGGCATATTTCGAAAATTGACGGAAGGAATTTCAACTAGGATTTTCAGCGGAAAAAATTTGATGCTCTCAGTAGTAAAGCTTGAACCGAATACTCCGGGCACGGTTCATAGTCATCCGGAGGAGCAGTGGGGAGTTTTACTTGAAGGCGCGTGCGTGCGAATCCAAGGTGATGAAGAGTTGACAATGAAGGAAGGTGATTTCTGGTACACACCATGTGGCGTCTCTCATGGAATTCGTACTGGTGAGACGGGTGCAACTGTGTTAGATGTTTTTAGTCCTCCAAGAAATGAATACAAAAAGCAGGGAGAAGGTTTTAGCTCATCAACATTAAGCAATGAAAAAAGTTAAATAGATTTATGGATATAACAAATTATTTTGCTGAAATGCCGGAAGGGCGCAGCGCAAAGGCGTTGTCCGTTCATAAACTGGTTTTGGATTTATTCCCAAAATCTAAGGTCAGTCTGAAATATAAAATGCCGACTTATGAATCCGAAAATGGTTGGTTTGCAATTGATAATCAAAAGAACTATTGGTCTGTTTATACCTGTAGTCTTGAAAAAATTTCAAAATATCTGACTGCTAACCCTGACGTAAAACATTGAAAAGCTGTATCAATTTTAGAAATAAAGACGATGTGGATCTGGAAACAATGAAAATGGTGGTTCAGCAGGCAATGAATGGCTGAGGTATACTTTGGTTTTAAAGCGTGCTAAAAAGTAGAGTGCAAAACCAAACTCAAATCTACATGATTAATTTTAAAATACAGAAATAATGAAACAAGAAAGTAGCAAAACTAAGCTGGCCATGCAGCCAATTGATTATTTGCTTCCGGATGTTCCGCAAAAACTTCCGTGGTTTGATGTGCCGTTGCTGAAAGCAAGTCCCGAGACCTTGCAAAATTATGGTGAACTTGTAGATGATTACCATGATTATCCCGTAGAAATTGTAACTTGGCCTCCCCAAGGTAGACGTCCTGTAGATTCCGGAACCGGGAATGAGGCCGGTACAGTTTCAGGAACTTTCGATTTTTGGTGGCAGGGTGATTATTTGTACGGTAAAAATCAGGCTGTGAATGACCAATATCTATTGGGTTGGTCCAAAAACCCCGGAGAAGCTCAAAAGGATCCGCAAAATTCTGTTGACCATGAACGTGTTCTTTTATGGCATGTGAATTATCATCCGGACGGTGGACAACTCTTTTACCCTTTAGACGGTTTACCTTTCATAGTTCCGCTGGCTCTACCTGGAGATGATGTTCAACCCTCAGATTTTGTCGCCTTTTACGTCGATGGCGGGAAGGGTTTGTATATTCATCCAAATGTCTGGCATGAAGGTGTTTTTCCGCTGACAGAGAAAGCAAGTTTTTATGATAAACAAGGAAAGGTACACGCACGGGTTAGCTGTAATATTGCTCAGGAATTTGGTGTGTTTTTATCAGTTCCGCTAAAATGTCCTTCTTAGATTTTTTCGAAAAACAACAAAAACAGCTGGAGATTTAAAATGGAAAATTTGAAACCATACTTAATGTTTAACGGTGACTGTGAAGATGCTGTTAATTTTTATAAAAAATGTTTTGCTGATCAAATGGACAGTGCAGAAAGTTCAAAAACAGCTAATTCCAGTATCCAACTGAGTTTAGGCTTCGAAGATCCTCTCAAAATGGAAAAAACATTCAATTGTCTCAAACAGGCCGGGCTGGTAACGATGGAATTGAAAGAACAGTTTTGGGGTGAAAAATTCTGCATGTTGACCGATAAATTCGGTATTAAATGGATGTTTAATTGTCCCAAAATAGAAAGCGCCTAAGAAGATCAGCAGATTATGCGTTTCTCAATTGATTAATTCTGCATCCCCTGTTCACGGGGTTGTTCAATCACAAAAGTAGATCGATGAGTCTAAAAGCATCTGTGTTCATTGCAGTAAGTCTTGATGGTTTTATTGCCAGAAAAGGCGGAGAACTAGATTGGTTAGATGCCGCAAATGCAGGAGTTAGTGCAGGTGAAGACTGTGGATACAAGGTTTTTTTTGAATCCGTAGATGTTCTGATTATGGGCCGCAAAAGTTACGAAAAAATATTGTCATTTAACAACTGGCCTTACTGTAAAAAACCCGTCATTGTTTTAAGCAGCAAAAGCATTATTATTCCTCAGCATTTATTGAAAACTGTCTCATATTCCTCAGAAAGCCCGACAGAATTATGGAAGCGCTTAGCGCATGAAGGAGCTAAGCGCTTATATATTGATGGTGGAATCACCATTCAGAGATTCATCACGGAGGGACTTATCAACGATTTTACCATTACGGTCATTCCAGTAATTATAGGCAACGGTATTCCTTTGTTTGGATACTTAAAAAATGATGTTCCGCTTAAACACCTCGAAACCAAAAGCTATGATTTTGGCTTTGTTCAGTCAAGTTATGAGGTGCTGAAACAAACATGAAAATTGCTTTCAAGAATTTGCTCTTTCAAAACAAAGAGAATTTGTGGACTATCTTGATGATGCAAAAAGAGAGGAAACAAAAATTAAAAAAATGGAAAAGATCAAAACCCTGAATCTGGCAAATTTAGGACTAAATGATAAGTACAGATAGTTTCATTCAACAGTCATGAATTCATGTTCAACCAGGTAATTACGCGCGCTTTCAACGTCCTGCTTAATTTGATTTTGCAAATCTTCCATAGAAGAAAACTTCCTTTCCGCCCTCAACTGAAAAAGCGGAATAACCTCCAAATCCTTACCGTAAATATCTTCATCAAAATCAAAAAGCCAAGTTTCAACCGTAATAGCATTTTCGCCGAATGTAGGCCGTTTGCCCACATTGGTAACGCCAAAATGAATTTTGTTTGCAAATATTATTTTACTGACATAGACACCGTTTGGCAAAGCTAAGGTGATTCCCGGCTGGATGTTTGCGGTAGGAAATCCTAGTTTTTGTCCACGCTGTTCCCCGTGAACTACCTCTCCGTAAATACTGAAATCACGACCAAGATAAGACGGTATTTCTGTAAAACGATATTCCTGTATCAATTCCCGTATCAGGGTACTGCTTACTGTTTGACCTTTTTCCTGCACCGGAGCAACTTCTTCCAGTGAAAAGTTGTATTTTTGGCCGAGAGTTTCCAGCAGGATGAAGTCTCCTGCACGGTATTTTCCAAAACGGAAATCGTAACCAATAACTAGCTTTTCCAATGCAAAACGTTTGATCAAAAACTGAAGAGCGAATTCTTCTGGAGGCATTTGCGACAGCTCCTTTGTGAACGGTATCACATGCAGCTCATCGAGACCGAGTTCTTCAAGTAAACGCAGTTGATGAACAGCTGTGCAAATTCGCGAAACTGATTGTTGGGAATGAATTATTTCTTGAGGATGCGGATCAAAAGTCACTAAAGCACTGGCACATCCGCGTGCTTTTGCTTCATGTACCGCGGAACATATTAAAGCACGGTGGCCTAAGTGAATTCCATCAAAATTTCCGATAGTAACAACGGAACGTGGAAAAGATGTTGTTTTATCCTGGTAACTGAAAACCTGCATGAAGACCTTTGAGCGCAGTATTAAACAGGGATTATTGAACGAAAAAGGTTTGAAACATTTTTACAGGCAGCACCGTAAATTTCAAAGACAAGGATTTTAAAGCATACGTGTTTGTGAGTAACATTCAAGCCTCAATCACTCATAACGGCTGTAAACAAGGGTCTGTGCGGTCACATATTTTACGTGCGGAACTTGATACAGATTTCCGGAAACAATCTCTGTTACAGGCTGACCGTCAGTAGTCTGAATGTCTTTGGTGGCAATTTCACACTCTCGTCCTTCCGGAGTAATCCCCTGTAAAGTTTTAGCAAAAAGGAATGTTTTACGTGCCAAAATAATCAGATGCGCATCCTTGACCGCTTCCACGACATATCCCACCAAAGTTTCTCCGTGATCCTTCAGGTGAGGATTTTTTATCCGCTCGATCGCGAGGTCTGTTCGGTTTGCTCTAAAGAAACCATGTGTTATTTTAGTGGGCCAGGCTGATTTTAAAGCAGTGCATTTTTCTTTATCAAATGACTCGAGTAGTTTTGTCATTTTAATAAGCCAGTTTGCGGATAAATCAAGATGCCGTAAATCAAGCCTTAAGACACTCAAACTTGTGTTCTGCAGCTCCGGTAGATAATCCAGCAAAAACAAATCCCGCTGATGAAACATGAAAGTTCCATGTTGATTTTCAACAGTTGGAAACTGTCGTTGCGGTTGATCTCCGGGGACTAATTTTTTTTCAAGAAAATCCGGAGAGTTTATTGAAATATTCTGCGAACTAAGTAATTTACGGGGAGTATAAAACAATAAAATTCTACCAACAGTTAATATTTCACAAGGTACAGTTAAAATTTTACTATACTCAATCAGCGCGGATTTAGGAAGTTCTGTGGAAAGAACGAGGCGTTGTAATTGCGGACCAAAGTATTCCGCCCAGCGCTGAAGTCCGATGATGTTATGGTTTCCACTTTCAACAATCAAGTGCAGCGGAAGTTCCGGATGTTCCTGCCGGATCCACTCCGCGGCTCCAAGATCCTGCACACGGATTGCGTGAAATTTTGCTAAAGGCAGACGATTCAGGAGTGTCAGACAGTGCCGGAAAGTTTGCTCTGTGCTGAGGATGTCCCACTGCAAAACGGGAGACAATCCGCAAGAAAGGGCCGCGTTCAGGAGTGAGATCAGAGACTTTGTACTCTGCTTTCCCATTCTGCTCAGCGATTTGTGTTCCAAAATCACTTCGCGGATTGAGGTTTGTTGGATTTGTGCTAACTCAGAAAGACTTTCGAGGTAAGTATTAAACTGCATTATTCTTCCAGCAGGGCGCTACACTGTTCAATGCTCAAGCCTGCAGAGGAAATATCATGCTTGATGTTTTGGCGGTGCAAAACGAGGACACGGGTTGCCAGCTCCAGTCCAAGTTCAAGTTGGTGGGTAACCATCAGCACGGTGCCTCCCTGCTGGTGAAATTCCCGCAGATATTCCTGAAACCAGCGGAATGAGTTTTGATCAAGTCCGGTGTAGGGTTCATCAAGAATCAGGATTTCTGGTTTGCACAACATCAAACGTCCAATTATCAAACGTTTTGTCATTCCACTACTGAAATTACGAACCGGCAGCTGCGAAACATGGGACAGATCTATTTTCGCTAAAACAGCATCGATTTTAGAATTCAGCTCCTCAACACCGTAAAGTGTTCCGTACAAGCGTAAATTATCTATTGAATTCAGGTCTGCATACAACCTGTTTTCGTGAGTGATACTGCCCATTATCTGCAGCCATTCCAGCAGATTATCTTTTTGGTTTGTGCCGCGGAAAGTAATTTCCCCGTTTGACGGTTTCATCAGTGAACTGATTATACGGAGCAGCGTCGATTTGCCGGCACCGTTATTTCCAATCAACATCACGAACTCACCTGTATCAAGCGAGAAGTTAATGTTGTTGAGAATATTACGAAAACCGAAGCGCTTACTGACGCTTTCAAGATTTATGAGAGCAGACATGAGGCAGGGCAGAAAGTAAAGGAGTTTTTGTTACTACTTTATTGGATAAGCATTATCAATTATCAGCTCCTTTTTGTCATTCCAGATCAGGATTCGTACAAAACTACCTGATTTTACTTTGGAGAAATTTCTGGAAATGATTCTATATCTTTTTATTCTAAAAGGTGTTGAGTTTTCCAGACGAAACTGAATATCTTTTTCAAGGTTTTTCTTGGAAGAAAGATACATTCCAGTTCGCCCCAGTTGGAGCCTGTTCGAATTATTGGTCAGGTTGTAATTGATACTTACTGTGCTATTATTTCTATTAATTTTTAATTTTTCTACAGAGATAGCAGAATTAACGCTTATTTGTGATATTTGTTTTTTAACCGGGGCAATAGTAGTAGCAACTTGTGTAGGTTTTTTAAGTTTTAGCTCAAGTTTGTTTATTTCCGCATCAAGTTCAGTTATTTTTGCTTGGACAATTTCATTTTCTGCTATTGATTCAGTTAAAGATGCTTGGGCGCTCAGAAGCTGCTGCTGGAGGGAACGGACTTTAAGTTGAAGGTTGTTGATCTGTTCCTGAGAAGAAGTTTTTTCAAGTTGAAATTGACGAACCACCTGTTCGCGCTGTTTAAGAATTGAGTTAAGCTCGTTAAGTTCATTTCTTTGACGTTCCAGCAGTGCTGCCTGCTGCTCATTCAGTTTTTTATTCTGAGAAGACTGAGACAACACCTGCTGCTCCCAATCAGAGTCTTGTTGTCCGGTTTGTTTTAATTTATTAACCAGATTTTCACTGCGTGTTTTTTCTCGTTGGATACTTACCGTCAACAGTTCTTGATCGAGCTCGCGTGTAAAGTATAGATAAGCGATTGTAATGGACAAAGCAAAAATAATAGCTAACAGTAGCCAGATAAAAAATTTGATATTTCTCAGAAAAAAGGCTGTTCCCCGATTATCTCCGACAACGTAAAAATTAGTTTCCATTGATACTCATTACAAGTTTTAATTTGTGGACAGATCAAGTTCGACCGCAAGACGGTATATTTGACCCCCGAAACTATCTACTCTACCAGCTAATTCTAATTCTAGCAAGGTAGCCAGCAAAATATTCATTTCAATTTTGGTTTGTGAGTGAATTGCGTCGATTTCCTCAATTCCGTCATTCAGGGCTAAAACAATCTTCTTTTGTATTTCACTCAAATCAACCGTATTTATTTTTTTTAATCCTGATTGAGTAGTTTCGAAATCAAAAGGAAGTTGAGTAGTAGTAGTAGTAGAAAAAAATGATAATTCTTCTAAAATATCTCTTGCGCTGCAAATCAGTTTAGCGTGCTGACGTGCAATCAAACTGTTAGTTCCGGAGCTCGCAGAGGAATCAACACGTCCCGGCAGGGCAAACACTTCTCTGTTTTGCTCAAGTGCAAACGCGGCAGTGATTTTTGCACCGCTTT
>ERZ1047985.815-NODE-815-length-22948-cov-5.027650_pt1 | contig 22948 bp, 26 predicted proteins | sample MGYA00383097_ERZ1047985 | MGnify/ENA primary metagenome ERZ1047985 (study PRJEB29581, sample SAMEA5548367) | metagenome | biome: marine; feature: coastal; material: water | depth 50 m | study: Short-term variability in the microbial, nano- and picoplankton...
ATTTGCCTCTTCTTTTGATCTCATTGATCTTGTTTCCCCCGAATCTGGATCAAATAAAATAGTAGCTTGTTCAATTTTTCCACCATCTTCAAGTTTTTCAATTTGCCAATTTACTTCATAATCAACTGCTTGTTTAATAAATCTAAAAGAATTCAAATTTTTAATTTCTCTTCTTGTACCAAGAACATTACTTCCTTTCTTTTTAACAGATACATTTACATCACAACGAAAACTGCCTTCCTGCATATTGCCATCACATATTCCTATCCACTGAACTAAATTATGAAGTTTTTTTGCATAAAAAACTGCCTCTTCAGCAGAGTTCATATCTGGTTCAGTTACAATTTCAAGTAATGGAGTCCCCGCGCGATTTAAATCAATACCAGATTTCCCATCAATTAGTCCGTGAGTAGATTTACCGGCGTCTTCTTCTAAATGAGCTCTCAAAATTCTTACCTCTTTCAACTCATTGCCAATATCAATTGATAATTTTCCCTTACCCACTATTGGTAACTCAAACTGACTAATTTGATATCCTTTTGGTAAATCAGGATAAAAATAATTTTTTCTAGCAAACACTGATTTTTCAGCAATCTCAGCATCTATTGCCAAACCAAAACGAATCGCACTATTAACTGATTCTTTATTAAGAACTGGAAGAACGCCGGGATATGCCATACTCACTAAACAAGCTTGTGAATTTGGTTCGCTCCCATATTTAACAGAAGCTCCTGAAAACTGCTTTGTTTTTGTTTTTAATTGAACATGTGTTTCAATTCCAATTACAATATCCCAATCCATTAATCTATTCCTTTAGGGTTATGTAAATGCCAATCCGTATTCTTTTGATAAATATGAGCTATATTAAGAATCTTACTCTCTTCAAAATGATTCCCTATTAATTGAAGACCAACAGGAAGGCCTCTAACTGATCCCACTGGAATACTTATAGCTGGTAATCCAGCAAGGTTTGTTGAAATTGTAAAAATATCTTGCATATACATTTCAAGCGGATCTTCTTTTTTTTCACCTGAATTAAATGCTATAGAAGGAGCTGAAGGGCCCATAATAACATCACATTTTTTATAAGCGAGTTTAAAATCATTAGAAATTAATCGTCTAATCTTTTGGGCTTTAAGATAATAAGCATCAAAATAACCTGCACTTAGAACATAGGTACCAATTAATATTCTTCTTTTTACTTCATCACCAAAACCTTCTTGTCGAGTCTTAAAATACATATCCATTAAATCATCATATTCTTTAGCCCTGTAACCGTAACGAACTCCATCGTATCTTGATAAATTACTAGATGCTTCTGCTGGAGCAATTACATAGTATGCTGGAATCGCTAAATGATTATTTGGTAACGAAATATTTACAATTTCTGCTCCTAACTTTTCATAATATCTTAATGCTTCTTCAATCACTTTTTGAACATCAGGATTTAAACCCTCCCCAAAGAATTCTTTTGGAACTCCAATTTTAAGGCCATCTATTTTCTTATCAAGAGAGTTTGTATAATTTTCCTTTTTTCTATTAATACTTGTAGAGTCTTTATTATCATGTCCTGTCATAACATTTAACATCAGCGCGCAATCTTCAGCACTAATTGCCATAGGGCCAGCTTGATCCAAACTAGAGGCAAATGCAATCATTCCATAACGAGATATAAGACCATAAGTCGGTTTAAGTCCAGTAAATCCACAAAGTGAAGCGGGTTGTCTAATAGATCCCCCTGTATCAGTTCCAGTAGCTGCTGGAGCTAGTCTAGCTGCAACTGCTGCTGCACTTCCTCCTGAACTTCCCCCTGGAACACAATCAAGATTCCAAGGATTCTTAACAGATCCAAAATAAGAAGTCTCATTAGAAGATCCCATGGCAAATTCATCCATGTTTGTTTTACCTAAATTAACTGCCCCAATTTCATTAAATTTCTGAATAACTGTCGAATCATATGGAGAAATAAAATTTTCTAGCATTTTTGAACCGCATGTTGTTTTCCATCCATCTGCGCAAAAAATATCTTTTTGAGCTATCGGTATACCAGTTAAAATAAATTTTTTTCCTGATTGAATTAATTGATCAGATTTTTTAGCCATTGCTAGGCTTTTATTTTCATCAACTGTAATAAATGCGTTAAGCAATGGATTATGTTTCTTCACCCGATCAAGAAAAAATTGTGTCAATTCAACACTAGTAAACTTTTTTCTCTCTAATGCCTGAGAAAGTTCCTTAAGAGACAAATTAAGCATTTTATTCTATAACTTGAGGAACAATGAAAAGAGCTTGATCTGAATGAGGGGCTAAAGAAAGTGATTTATCCCGGATATCTTTTTCAGTAACTTCGTCTTCTCTTAAAGGTTGGAAAATATCAAGAGCATGAGACATTGGCTCAATAGACTCTGTATTAATTTCTTGCATTTTTTCAATCAAAGCCATAATTCCAACAAGCTTTTTCTCAACTTTACTAACTTCTTCTTGAGAAACATTTATTCGTGCTAAATATGCAATTTTTTTGATTTCTTCTTTTTTTATACTCATAGCCGATAAAATTCAATAATTTTTTTAAGTAATTGCAAATAATCAGTTATTATACATTGGTTTAAAGCTAGATTTACTAGACATTTATTAAAATAACATATTATAAAGATGACAAAAAATGATACATGATATATTCAAAAAATTTATAGACAATGATATAGCTATTGACTTAGGTACAGCTAATACACTTATCTATCTTAAAGGACAAGGTGTCGTCTTAGATGAGCCTTCAGTAGTTGCAATTGGAAAAGAAACTGGCCCTAATGGCCCTGATTCAAAACAATCAATACTAGCTGTAGGTAAAGAAGCAAAAAATATGCTGGGTCGATCTCCTCAAAATATTCAAGCAATTAGACCTATGAAAGACGGTGTAATTGCAGATTTTAATATTACTGAAGAAATGATTAAATATTTTATTAATAGAGTGCATAGCGTAAATTGGTTTACTCCTAATCCACGTATTGTAATTTGTGTTCCTTTTGGAGCCACTCAAGTAGAAAGAAGAGCTATTCGTGAATCTGCAGAACGAGCTGGTGCAAAACAAGTTTATTTAATAGAAGAACCTATGGCCGCAGCAATTGGTTCAGGCTTGCCAGTTAATGAAGCGATTGGTTCTATGGTCATCGATATTGGTGGAGGAACTACCGAAGTAGGAGTTTTATCTCTTGGAGGGATTGTATATGCAAGTTCAGCTAGAGTTGGTGGAGATAAAATTGATCATGCAATAATTGATTATATGAGAAGAAATTACGGAACGCTAATATCTGAACCAAGCGCTGAAAAAATTAAAAATACAATAGGAAGTGCATTTCCAATGACCGATCTTACCGAAATGGAAGTAACTGGAAGAAATCTTGCCGAAGGTCTTCCAAGAAAAATTACCATTAGTAGCAATGAAATCCTCGAATCTCTTTCCGATCCTTTACATGCAATAGTTGGTGCAGTAAAAACAGCATTAGAACAAACCCCTCCAGAGCTTGCATCTGATATATCAGAAAATGGAATGGTGCTAACAGGAGGAGGTGCTCTTTTAAACAATCTAGATCGACTATTGATGGAAGAAACAGGAGTGCCAGTAATAATAGCAGATGAACCTCTAACATGTGTTGTCAGAGGTTGTGGAATAACTCTAGATGATATTGATAGCTTTAAATATGCTTTTGCTAATGATTAAAAAATGGTGCAAAGAAAAAATACTAGTAATAACTTAAAGCTTTTTAATCGGAATACATTTCCTTTATTTACTTTCTTTTTAGCATTTACTACATGTTTAATTCTTATGGGATTTGATTATCGCCATCAAGTCTCAAAAAAAATTAGATCTGAATTCTCAATAATAACTTCATCAATCAACTATTTAATTAATAAGCCTATAGAGATATTGCATGGAATCGAAATAAAATTTAAAGAAATAAATTCTCTCACAGAAGAAAATAAAATATTAAAGAAAAAAATCTATAATTTATCTATTCAGATTCAAGAAAATGAACTACTAAATTCAGAAAATGAACAATTAAGAAAAATATTAGAAATACAAAAAAATTATAAAATAATTGGGGAAAATGCTGAAATAATCTTACCAAACGTTAGAAATGGGTATTCATTAATCACAATTAATAAAGGTATCAAAAATAATATAAAAAATGGGGCTCCAGTAATTAATAATAAAGGATTAATTGGACAAATAATAAATACTTCTAATAATTATAGTGAAGTAAAACCAATTACCTCAAAAACTTTTGCTGTCCCAGCAATTTTAAATAATGGTAAAGAAAATGTAATTCTCTATGGAAATGGAAATGGCGAACTAGAAATTCCACTTTTTCCTGCAAGTTCTCCAATTGATATTAATAATATTTTTGTTACATCAGGTATCGATGATATTTATCCTAAAGGAATAAATATTGGGAGAGTAACTGAAATTAAACTCACAAAATCTCCCAAATTTAATTACATATTAATTAAACCTTTTTTTCAGCCTACTACTTTTTCTCAAATCACAGTACTTAAAATTAATAAAAATGAATAAAAAATCAATTACTGAAAGAAGAAGAGAGAATTACTTATTTTATATTCTTATTTTTATATCTTTAATTATTTCAAATATAGGAATTATCTTTTTTGAAGATTCTCGTATTATGCCTAATTATTTTATAGGCCTTATTTTAGCTTTTCTTATAACTAATACAACTGATTTAAATTTATATAAATTAATGGCTTTTGGCTTATTAATTGATTTATTTGTTGGACAACTTTTAGGTCAACATAGCCTAATCTTCATAATTCTTTACTTATTATATTTTTTAATTAATAAAATTTTAATTATTAAAACTGAAATACAATTGTCAAGTTTAAGTATTTTTTTAATTTTGATTAGTTTTATTATTATATGGTTAACTTCCCAAAGTCACGATATATTTAGATCTCCTAATTTACTATTATTACAAGGAATCTTGACGTTTTTTACATACCTAATTTTTAAAACTGTCATAAATATATTTAAATAAATTATGGATCTATATAAATTTAAATACACTTTTAAACAAAGATTAAACTTTATATTTGGATTAATAATATTTATTTTTTTGGTTTTACTAATAAAGTTTTTTTATTTACAAATAATACAATTTAATTTGTACTCTTCTCTTTCTACAAGTAACAGAATAAAAATTATTCCAATTCCAGCAATTAGAGGGCAAATTTTAGATCGTAATGGAGAAATACTTGCTGCAAATAAATTAATCTATACATTAGAAATAGATCCTGAAATGAAATTAGATCTAAATAAAATAAAAAACCAATTAAGTGATATTGTTGAGATAACAAAATACGATATTAAAAAATATAATAAAATTTTTAAAGAAAGTTATTATTCCTCAACTCTTCCTATAAAAACAAATCTATCCACTATAGAAGTTGCAAAATTTGTAGCTAATAACTACAAATATCCTAATATTATCTTAAAACATAAATTCTCTAGATCTTACCCAAAGGAAAAATCAGGAGCCCATTTTATTGGTTATATAAATCGAATAAATAAAAAAAATATTAAAAAATTAAAAAAATCTAATAATTATAAAAGTTATATGGGTTTAGATCATATTGGGCAAACAGGTATTGAGTTTTTTTATGAAAATAAATTACATGGATTTCCGGGTTATAAAAAAATAGAAGTTGATGCTAACAATAAAGTCATTAGAACAATTGAAACGGTTGAGCCAACGCATGGTAAAGATATAATTTTAAGTGTAGATTATAAAATCCAAAAAGTTGCTGAAAAAGCTTTTGGTTCATATAAAGGAGCAATGGTTGCAATGAATCCAAAAAATGGTGAGGTAATAGCCTATGTTAGCCAACCTACTTTTAATCCAAATTTATTTACCAATGGTATTGACGAAATAAATTGGAAAAGATTAAATAGTTCAATTCATAAACCTCTATTAGATAGAGTTGTATCTGGTCTTTACCCTCCAGGGTCAACAATTAAACCATTCGTTGCGTTTGCAGCTTTAGAAAATAATGTTAGAAATCCTCCTTTTTCAATTCAAGACAAAGGATTTTTTATAATGCCTAATTCATCAAAAATATTCAAAGATTGGAAAAAAGGTGGACATGGAGAAGTAGATATAATTAAAGCTATAGCTGTTTCATGTGATACTTTTTTTTATGGGCTAGGAATTGAATTAGGAATTCCTAAACTAAATAATATGTTAAGAAAATTTGGTTTTGGAGATAAAACAAATATTGATATCCCTAATGAAAAAAAAGGCCTTATAGCTTCTCCAAAATGGAAAAAAAATAAATACAAAAAAAAATGGTATCAAGGTGAAACCGCTATCACTGCAATTGGACAAGGTTATACTCAAACTACTCCGATTCAATTAGCCTTGGCTACTACAAAACTTATTAATCCAAATAATATTATTCAGCCTTATCTGTTTCAACAAAATATATCCCCGAAATATATGAAAAAAGAATTAGAAAATATTAAAGAAAATAAAAACTTATCTTTGGTTAAAGAAGGGATGTCGCTTGTTACAAAAGAAGGAGGTACAGCAGCATTTATTGGAAGAACTACTGATTATAATGTTTCAGCAAAAACAGGCACAGCTCAAGTATTCGGCTTAAAAGAAGGTCAAGTTTATAATGAAGCTACTCTTCCAGACAGACTTAAAGATCATGCTCTCTTTATTGCTTTTGCCCCTTCTGAAAATCCAGAATTAGTTATAGCTATTGTTATTGAAAATGGAGGTCATGGTGGATCTACAGCTGGCCCAATTGCAAAAAAAGTTTTTGATGCATATATAAATGAGGCTAACTAATGTTTAAATTAACTTTATATAAATTATTTGAAAATATTGATAATATCTTAATGACATTAATTATCTTTCTAATTACTATAGGCTTTATAACTCTAATTAGTGCGGCACAACAAAATACCCCTTTATTATGGGGTCAAATAATTAATATCTTAATTGGAATAATTTTATTAATCTTTTTAAGCCATGTAGATCCAAAACGTTTTCTTTTTTATTCCCCGCACTTATATATACTTAGCTTATTTTTACTATTAGCCGTAAATTTTATTGGGCTTGAAAGTCATGGAGCTAAACGTTGGATAAATATTTTATTCTTTAATTTCCAGCCTGCTGAGATTGTTAAAATTACTATCCCCTTAATGCTTGCTTGGTTATATCATCGATTCCAAAATTCAATCAATTATAAAACGCACTTAATTGCATTTATAATTTTATCTATTCCATGCTTAATGATATGGTATCAGCCAGATCTAGGAACTACTATTTTAATTGGGTTTTCCGGTTTAATAATTATTTTCTTATCTGGGCTTTCATTAAAATTTATTATAATTAGTATTTTTAGTTTCTTAATTTTGTCCCCTTACTTATGGTCAACATTACATTTATACCAACAAAATAGAATTCTCAGCTTAATTGATCCCACAAAGGATCCTTTAGGTACGGGGTATCATAGTATCCAATCAATGATTGCTATCGGTTCTGGTGGTTTTTTTGGAAAAGGCTGGCTTTATGGAAGCCAAACTCAACTTAATTTTTTACCTGAAACAACAACAGATTTTATTTTTTCAGTATTTGGAGAAGAATTTGGTTTTATTGGAACTTTTGGTATTTTTATTATCTATTTTTTGATACTTTATAGATGTATTGATATGGCAAAAAAAATGCAAAATACTTTTTCTAGATTAACAACTGCTGCATTAACATTCTCATTATTTAGTTCTAGCATTATTAATATCGCAATGGTTTGTGGAATATTACCTATTGTTGGAGCTCCTTTGCCGTTTATTAGTTACGGAGGAACATCTATGGTTGTATCTTTAATCATGATTGGTATTATTATGAGCTTACATTCGCATAAATCCTTAATTGCAAACTAATGACTAAATATATATCTAAATTAATAATTATTTTTTTACTAATCGGTTGTCAATCAATAGAACCAGTATTAAAAGAAGATATAAGCAGAGAAGAAACTAAAGATAAAAATAAAGAGACTAAGCCTGGAGCTTATTATTTAGATGATGGCCCTGAAAAAAATCCACCAAAAGATTTAGATGAAATTCCAAATGCAAAACCAAAATATGAACCACTTTCAAAAAGAGCCAATCGTCCTTATGTTGCATTCGATAAAAAATATGTGCCTATGAAAAAAATTATTCCCTTCATTGAAGAAGGTTATGCATCTTGGTATGGTAAAAAATACCATGGGGAAAAAACATCAATTGGTGAAACTTATGATATGTACCAAATGACTGGAGCACATAAAACCCTTCCACTTCCATGCTATATAAAAGTAACTAATCTAAAAAATAAACGTTCAGTAATTATTCGTGTTAATGATAGAGGGCCTTTTATTGATGAAAGAATTGTAGATTTATCATACGCAGCTGCCCATCAACTTAGAATTATTGAGAAAGGTAGTGAATTAGTAAAAATTGAAATGGTGAATCCATCTCCAAAAAAAACAAATTTAAAAAAATCTCAAAAACCTAATCCAATTAAAAACTCTATAAAATATTTTTATATTCAAGCAGGCGCTTTTTCAAGTGAAGAAAATGCTATTAACTTAGTAAATAGATTATCTAAAATTGAACTTGAAAATTCTTTAACCATTAAAAAATTAAATAAAAATTATTTACATTTAGTTACAATAGGGCCTTATGATAACGAAGAAATTGCAAAAAAAGTTTTAAAAAATATTTCAAAGAAAATCCAACTAAATAGTTTTATTGTTTCAGAGTAATAAATCTTTAATGGGCCAAAACAAAAACAAATCAATAATAGATTTTCCATGTAACTTTGCTATCAAAGTTATGGGAAAAGCAAACGAAAACTTTTCAAATGATATTATTAAAATAATAAAAAAATTTGATAATAATTTTGATGCATCTAAGATTAAAATGAAGGGAAGTAGTAAAGGAAAATATATTAGCTTAACTTGTAATGTCTATGTAGCTTCGCAAAAACAACTTGATAAAATATATATAAATTTATCAAAAAATCCAATAACAAAATTTGTTTTATAATTTATGCCAACAATAATTAAGAATCTAGGACGTACTGATTATTCTAATACTTGGCAAGATATGAAGTTTTTTATTGATCAATCACCAACACAAGATGAGCTATGGATTACTGAACATAAGCCTATTTTTACTACAGGTGTAAATAAAAAAAATTGTACTCTTCCCAATACTAATATTCCTCACTTATTTGTTGATAGAGGAGGAAAAATTACTTACCACGGACCGGGACAACTAATAATTTATACTTTAATTAATATTAAAAAAAATAATTTAACAATTAGAAAATTAGTATCAATTCTTGAAAGCTCTATTATTGAATTTTTAAAAAAAAATAAAATTACTTCTTACTCTAGAAAGGATGCTCCCGGAGTTTATATAGGTGAGAAAAAAATTTGTTCAATCGGCTTAAGAATAAAGAAAAACTATTGCTATCATGGCCTAAGTTTTAATGTTGATATGGATATTAAACCATTTACGATAATCGATCCATGTGGCTTTACTGATCTAAAAATGGCACAATTGTCAGATTTCAATATTAAAAGCACAGTTAAAAAATCCGGTAAAGATATTGCAAATATTATTAATAAAAAATTAACCCATCATTATGAACAAAATAATAAAAATTAAAGAGATTGGTAAGCAAAAAACTGAAAGATTGCCAATAAAATTTTTTGAGGGGGAAAAATTAGTAAAACCCTCATGGATAAAAATGAAATTACCAAACACTGATAAATTTCATGAAGTAAATCAACTTCTTAAAGATAACCAACTAAACACGGTATGTGAAGAAGCAAGTTGTCCTAATATCAGCGAATGTTATAGTCAAGGGACTGCGACCTTTATGATTTTAGGTGAAATTTGCACTCGTCGCTGCCCATTTTGTGATGTTGCAAGCGGCACACCCCTTAAACCAAATAATAATGAGCCTATAAAATTAGGTCAAACAATTGCAAAACTTAAACTAAAATATGTTGTTATAACAAGTGTAGATCGAGATGATCTAAAAGATGGAGGGGCTCAACACTTCTCTGAATGTATCAAAGAAATTCGAAAAAATAATACTAATATAAAAATAGAAATTCTTGTGCCAGACTTTAGAGGAAAAGGAAAAATAGAAAATGCATTAAAAATATTTTTTAAGGAACCGCCCAATATTTTTAATCATAATCTTGAAACAATTCCTAGATTATACAAACGAGCAAGGCCGGGAGCCAGGTATGAACACTCCCTTTCACTTCTAAAGTTTTTTAAAGAAATGATGCCTTCAATTCCAACTAAATCTGGATTAATGCTTGGGCTAGGAGAAACAAATGAAGAGATATTGGAAGTTATGAAAGACTTAAGAAAAAATAATGTTGATATGTTGACATTAGGCCAATATTTACAGCCTACCCCATATCACCTTTCTGTAGAAAGATATGTATCACCAATTATTTTTAATAATCTTAGAAATGAAGCAAAAAAACTAGGATTTTCATCAGTTACAAGCGGCCCAATGGTAAGAAGTAGTTACCATGCAGACCAACAAATAGAAGAGGTATAAAAATAATGATTCCCGTTTTAAAAACTGAATTAAGCACTGAGTTATTTAATCTTGAAAATTATATAATTCATCATAGCTGTGATATTGAACATTGGTTTAGAACACAATGGCTTGAATATGATGCCCCATTTTATGCTTCTGTTGATCTTAGAAATTCTGGTTTCAAATTAGCTCCCGTAGATACCAATCTCTTTCCGGGTGGATTTAACAATTTAAATCCTGATTTTGCGCCTCTGACAATTCAAGCTATTTCCGTTGCTATTGAAAAAGTCTGTCCAGATGCATGGCGAGTATTAATTATTCCTGAAAATCATACAAGGAATATGTTTTACTTAGAAAATATTTTTGAGCTAACAGAAATATTAAAAAATTCTGGGCTTGAAGTCAGGATTGGAAATATTGATCCAAATGAAGATAAAATACAAACCATTCAAATAGGTCATAAACGTACAATAAAAATTGAGCCAATTCATAGAGAAAATGATAATTTATTTATAAAAAATGCTGATTCTACAACTTTTAGGCCATGCGCTATTATTCTGAATAATGATCTTTCAGGAGGCGTGCCTGATAAACTTAAAAATCTTGATCAAAATATTATTCCTCCTATTGCTGCTGGATGGCCAACTAGAAGAAAATCAACACATTTTAGCTATTATAACGAAGTCGTAGAAGAATTTTCGAAATTTACTAAAATCGATTCTTGGTTAATTAATCCATTTTTTGAAAAATTAGGTGGTTTAAATTTTCTTGAAAGAGAAGGAGAAATTGCATTAGCTGAACATGTTGAAAAACTATTATTAAAAATAAAAGATAAATATTCACAATACAATATAAATCATGAGCCATACGTTGTAATAAAAGCAGATGTTGGAACATATGGTATGGGAATAATGACAATTAAAAATAGTGAAGATGTTATAAATCTTAATCGAAAAATGAGAAAAAAAATGTCTGTTGTTAAAGAAGGATTAAAAGTAACAGAAGTTATTATTCAAGAGGGTATTCATACAGAAGAAATGATAAACAAAGCAGTAGCTGAGCCTGTTGTTTATATGATTGATCATTTTGTTGTTGGTGGATTTTATCGAATACATACCAATAAAGAGAAAGATGAAAATTTAAATTCTTCTGGAATGAACTTTGTACCAGTTGCCTTTGAAACATCATGTCTTATGCCAGATCAAGGAAGGCCTTGTGATGATAAAGCTAATCGATTTTATGCTTATGGTGTTATAGCACGATTAGCTCTTCTCGCGGCCGCCAAAGAACTTCAAAACTAAAATTATTATGAAATATTTATTTATAATTGATGACCCAACAGAACTAATTTTTTACAAAGATACATCAATAGCTTTAATAAAAGAATGTCTTAAACAAAAAATAGAGGTGCATTACACAAACATTCATTCTTTATCTATTGATAATAAACAAAATATCATTGCTGATACATATAATATAATTGCAATTGATTCATCAATAATAAAAAAAAATAAAACAAAAAATAAAATTCAATATTTTTCAAGAATATTTTTAAGAAAAGATCCGCCTTTTGACAATAACTATCTGAACCTAAGTTTTATTCTTGAGCATGCTAAAAAATTTAATATAGAAGTTATTAATAACCCAGCTTCAATTCGAAATCAAAATGAAAAATTATCAATACTAGGATTTAAAAATCTTATCCCACCTACAATTGTTTCATCTAAATCTGAAGAAATAATTGATTTTATTAATAAAGAAAAAAAAGTAATTTTAAAACCTCTTGATGGAATGGCAGGCAATGGAATTTTTATGATAACTCCTAAAGATAAAAATATAAATGTTATTTTAGAAACTGCAACTAATAATAACTCAAAGATTATTATGGCCCAGAAATATATCCCTGAAATTAAAAATGGAGATAAACGAATTATCGTAATTAAGGGGAAAGCTATTCCATATTCTCTAGTAAGAATCCCATCTAAAGGAGAAATTAGAGCAAATTTAGCAAAAGGTGGCAAAGGAAAAGTTCAAAAATTAACTCCTGAGGATAAAAAAATAGTTCAAGGAGTAAAAAAATACTTAATTAAAAATCAACTTAATTTTGTTGGGCTAGATATTATTGGTAATTTTTTAACTGAAATTAATATTACAAGTCCTACAGGGATTGTTGAAATTGAAGAGCAATCAAATTTTAAAACTGCAGAATTTATCATAAATGCGTTTAAATAATTTACTTATATATTTTCTAATAAGCTTTTTAATTAGCTGTAGTGACAATAAGATTTATAAACAAGAAAATTATATTTTTGGAACAATAATTGGTATAAAAATTTATGGTGAATCCAAAATTAATGCAGAAAAAGTATCAAATAAAATATTCGATGAATTTCAACGGCTACATGAGCTTCTTCATCCTTGGGAAAAAAGTATAATCACAGATATTAATAATGCAATATCTAAAAGTAAATCTATTTCTATTAATAACAATGAAATTATCTCTATTCTAAGAAGCGCAAAATACTTCGAAACTCAAACTCAATCTTTATTTAACCCTTCAATAGGAAAGCTTATTGACCTATGGGGATTCCATTCAAATGATTTAAATCGAGATAAAATTCCTAATCAAAATAAAATTCAAAAATTAATTTTATCAAAGCCATCTATGCAATCAATAAAAATTAAAGATGAAATTTTAACAAGTAATAATAAAAATGTTCAAATAGATTTAGGCGGGTACGCAAAAGGATATGCTTTAGATCAAGCAAAAAAAATTCTTGTTAAAAATAATGTTAAAAATGCCTTAATAAATATTGGTGGTAATATTTTAGCTTTAGGAAAGAATGGGGAAAAAGCTTGGAGAGTTGGAATTCAGAACCCTAGAAAACCAAACGTAATTGCTACGATTGATCTTGAACCTGGTTGGTCTATTGGAACATCTGGTGATTATCAAAGATATATCATAATTGATGATAAAAGATATTCACACTTAATTAATCCGAATACAGGTTTCCCAGAAAATAGAACGCAATCAGCTACTATTCTTATCCCGCCTTCTAAAAATTCAGGCATTAAATCAGATGTTTTTTCAAAACCACTCTTCATTGCAAAAACAAAAAACAAAATAAATATAGCTAAATCATTAAATATTAATTACTTCCTAATTATTATGAATGATAATTCAATTTTTATAAGTAAATCTATGAATGATAAAATAAAGTGGGAAGAAAATATTGATAAAAAAAATATTACAATTTTCTAAGTTAATTAAATCTGGGGATTGGTTTGTAATTATTTTATTTTGTATTCTAATTATTATTAGTGCAAAAACTTTATGGAACCTTCCGCAAGGCAAATATCTAGAGATATATAAAAATAATGAAATACTAGCAATCTATAGTCTTAATCAGCAAATTTCTAAAACAATAAATGGTATAAAAGGAAAAACAGAAATAATAATTAATAATGGACGAGTGAGATTTTCTTCGTCACCCTGTTCTAAAAAATACTGTATCCATCAAGGATGGATAAGTAAAACTAATCAAACCATTATTTGTATTCCAAATAAAATATCTATTTCTATTGTAGGAACTAAAAAGACATATGACTCTATCAACTATTAATATTACCAATAGAGATCATCAAATTGCAAAATTATCTGCTATTGCTGTTGCATTATCACTGATAGAATTTTTCTTTCCAAGCCCTATACCTGGAGTAAAGCCTGGTATAGCAAATATTATAATTTTATACACTATTTTTAAATTTGATTTAAATATGGGAATCTGGGTTTCTCTTATTAGAGTATTTGTAACAAGCATTATATTAGGTTCGTTTTTAAGTCCTACTTTTTTTCTTAGTCTAAGTGGCTCACTATTTAGCTTAATTTTTCTTATTGCTTTTAGGAATTTAGATCGCCAAAATTTTAGCCTTATTAGTTTTAGCTTAATTGCTGCATTAGCTCATATATTTGGTCAATTTATTATCGTAAGAATTTGGATAATTCCACATAATGGAGTTTTTTATCTTTTACCAATCTTTTTAGTTTCAGCATTCATTTTTGGCTTAGTTAATGCCTTAGTAACAAATAAACTTCTTAAATTAAACTCAAAGAAATAATTTTTATTAATGATAAAATAGCATTAAGAGGAATTAAATTATGAAAATCTACTATATATATTATTTACTAGCTATCTCTTTATTTTTAAGCAGCTGTGGAACTAAAGGGCCGCTTTATATCCCTGAAGAAAAATATCCTCAAGCAAAATTACAAGAAGAAGAAAATTTAGAAATAAAACTAACTTTGGTTTAATTAAAATGACTTTATCTATTTTAAAACTAAAAGAAAAAAAATTCTATATTGAAAATGTTCCCATTGAGAATATTATTAAAAAATTTAGTACCCCCTCATATATATACTCTAAAGAAAATATTTTAAATAACTATTTAAATTTTAAAAACCAATTTGATGGCATAGATCACTTAATTTGTTTTTCAGTTAAATCTAACCCAAATATAGCTATTTTAAACTTACTTGCAAATAATGGTTCAGGCTTTGATATTGTTTCTGGAGGAGAATTGCAAAGAATAATTGCAGCAAAAGGAGATCCACAAAAAGTTGTATTTTCTGGTGTTGGAAAATCAAAAGACGATATCGAATTAGCAATTAAACATGACATTCTTACATTTAATGTTGAATCTGAATCAGAACTTTACCGAATTCAAAATGCTGCAAAAAAATTAAATAAAAAAGCTAATATATCAATTAGAGTTAATCCTAATGTTGATCCTAAAACACATCCTTATATTTCAACTGGACTCAAAAAGAATAAATTTGGAGTTGATGAAAAAAATGCAATTTTAATGTATAAAATTGCAAAAAAACTTGATTCAATTAATATCAAAGGCATTGATTGTCATATAGGATCTCAAATTACAGAATTAAAACCATTTGAAGATTCAATCAAAAAATTAATGGAATTAGTAAACCATCTGAAATCAATTGATATATTTATTAAACATATTGATATTGGTGGTGGAATTGGTATTAAATATTCTAAAGAAGAACCACCAACCTTTTCTGATTATGCTAAAACTGTTAAAAATATTCTTAAAGATACTGATTTAAAAATTATTTTTGAGCCTGGTCGAGCATTAATTGGGAAGGCAGGTGTTTTATTAACAGAAGTAGAATTTATTAAAAATGGTCCTGAGAAAAATTTTGTAATTGTTAATGCAGCTATGAATGATTTAATGAGACCTACACTTTATGATGCTTTTCATAAAATAATAAATCTTTCAGAGTCTAAATCTCAGAAAAAAAAATATGATATTGTTGGGCCTATATGTGAAACAGGTGATTTTCTTGGTAAAGATCGTCTATTATCAGTAGAAGAAAATAATATATTAGCTATTTTGGATGTAGGGGCATATGGTATGTCAATGAGCTCAAACTATAATTCACGTCCAAAAGTATCAGAAATAATGGTTGATGATGATAAATTTTATATGATAAGAAATAGAGAAACATTTGCTGATTTAATTAATAAGGAACAATTGTTACCTTAGTTTGAATTATGCCCAAAGAAATTATTAATATATCGTTAGCTAACCCAAGGGGTTTTTGTGCAGGAGTCGAAAGAGCAATTTTAATTGTTGAAAAAACATTAGAAAAATATGGTGCTCCAGTATATGTGCATCATGAAGTTGTACATAATAAATTTATCATTAAAGAACTTAATAAAAAAGGCGTAATTTTTGTTGATGACTTAAAAGAAATTCCAAAATTAAGTCATGTTATTTTTAGTGCGCATGGTGTGTCAAAATCTGTTAAAAAACAATCTGAAGATTTAAATCTTATTTCGATAGATGCAACCTGTCCATTAGTAACTAAAGTGCACCGTGAGGTTAATAAATTAAGTGATGATGAATATACGATTATTATGATTGGACATAAAGGTCACCCTGAAGTAGACGGGACAATGGGTCAAATTGAGAAAAATTCTCCAAAAAGTAAGATTTATTTAGTTGAAAATATAAATGACGTTAATAAATTAAAAATTCCAGAAAAAAATAAACTAAGTTATGTAAGTCAGACCACTCTATCTATTGATGATACAAAAAAAATAATTGACGCTTTAAAAGAAAAGTACCCATCAATTATAGGCCCAAAAAGCGATGATATATGTTATGCAACACAAAATAGACAAGAAGCTGTTAAGAAAATGCTTAACAAACATGATCTTATTTTCGTTATTGGATCAAAAAATAGCTCTAATTCAAATAGGCTTTTAGAAATAGTAAAAGATAAAAAAATAGACGCTATACTTTTAGATGATATGTCACAATTTCAAACAAAATGGTTAAATAATAAGAAAAATATAGGTATTACTGCAGGCGCTTCAGCGCCTGAAATAATTGTAAAAAAACTTATTAAAGAAATAAAAAAAAATAAGTCTGTTTCAATTTCAGAAATAGAAGGCATAAAAGAAAACATTATTTTTAAACTTCCTAAAATTTGAAACCATCAGAATATAAAATTCCAATATCATCATTAGTTGTTATATATACAAAACGACTTGATGTATTATTGCTTAGTCGTTCAGATAAAAAAAATTTTTGGCAATCAGTTACTGGAAGTTTAGAAAAAAATGAATCTCCTTATGATGCTGCAAAAAGAGAAGTTTTAGAAGAAACTGGTATCATGCCAGAAAATTATTTATTAGAAGACTGGAAATTAAGTCATAAGTATAAAATATTTTCCCATTGGCAATATCGCTATGGGCCAAATGTTTATTTCAATACTGAACATATATTTGGATTAGAATTACCAAAAAAACTACCTATAACTATTTCTCCTAATGAACATAATGATTTTAAGTGGGTTTCATTAGATGAAGCTAAAAAATTAGTATTTTCTTGGACAAATGTTAAAGCCTTAGAAAAATTATCTAAAATTAAACTATTAGCAAGTTAGAATATATATTATGAATATAGCTACTATTAAATTTGACGCCTTTGAAACCTTAAAAAATGACGATTGTCAGAATAGGATTATTAAGGCTAAAAAGAACTTAAAAGATAAAATTGTTATTTTAGGACATCACTATCAAAATGAAACCGTTTATAGGCATGCAGATTACTCGGGGGATTCACTCAAGCTCGCACAATATGTTCAAAATTTAGATGCAAAGTATATTATTTTTCTTGGCGTTCATTTTATGGCTGAAGTTTCAAATATTTTATCTAGGCCAGATCAAATTACTGTTCTTCCAGACCTTTCAGCAGGCTGCTCTATGGCTGATATGGCAAATTTAACAAAAGTTGAAAGAACCTATAGAGAACTTTCTAAAATCCTAAACTTTAATGAGACTATTACGCCTATTACTTATATAAATTCAGCTGCCGACTTAAAAGCATTTTGTGGCGAACATGATGGAATTGTATGCACCTCAACAAATGCGCCAAATATTTTAGATTGGGCCTTTAAGCAAAAAGAAAAAGTATTATTTTTTCCAGATCAAAACTTAGGAAGATGGACAGGGCACATGATGGGAATCCCTCTAGAGGATATGCCTATATGGGATCCCGACCTTCCTCTTGGCGGCTTAACAAAGGAACAAATTATTAATGCAAAAGTTTTGTTATGGAAAGGTCACTGTGCAGTTCATCAAATGTTTCGACTTCAACATATTAAAAATTTTAAAGAAATTCACCCAGATGGATTTGTTATCTCACACCCAGAATCACCTTTTGAGGTCTGTAAAAATTCTGATTTTGTTGGCTCTACCGAATACATTCTTAATAAAATAAAACAGGCTGAACCGAATACTAAATGGTTAGTAGGTACTGAACTTAATCTTGTAAATAGATTAGCGAATGAAATGAAATCTGAAAATAAATTAGTACAATTTATGTCTCATGTAATCTGTGAATGTTCAACAATGGCTAGAATAGATCCTCAACATTTATGCTGGACATTAGAGAACATTATTCAAGAAAATCCAGTCAATATTATAAATGTACCAAAAAAAGAAGCTAAATTAGCGAAATTAGCATTAGACCGAATGCTTGAAGTCTCTTAAATTAAGCTAAAAGCCTTTTCACAATTACTCCTTTGAGAAGATGATTACTAATTATTTCATCAATGTCATCTTGAGTGGAATATCGATACCATATGCCTTCAGGATATATAACCATTAAAGGGCCTTCATAGCAACGGTCAAAACATCCTGCCCTATTTATACGAGTCTTATTTGGCCCATTAAGATTTAACGATTTAATCTTTTTTTTCATATAATTAAATATGGATTCAGCATCAAAATCCGAACAACATTGCTCCCCATCTTCTCTTTTATTAAGACAAAAGAAAATATGATATTTATAAAAATTCATAATTAATGGTTACTTGATTTTTCAATACCAATTCCTGTTTGTGATCTGAAATATTGCCCTTTAAATAATTTTTTCTCAGCTATAGAGCTTTTTGATTTATCCATTATTGAAAAAAACCATATTCCAAAAAATGTAACTGTCATAGAAAACAAAGCTGGGTACTTATAATAAAAAATTGCTTCATCATTATTGAATATATCTACCCATACTACCGGCCCTAAAATAACTAAAAGTATGACAAGAATTAAACCAGTCGAGCCTCCAATAACTGCTCCTTTTGTTGTAAGATTTTTCCAATATATAGAAAGAAGTAATATTGGAAAATTTGTAGTTGCTGCAATGGCAAATGCTAAACCAACCATAAATGCAACATTTTGTTTTTCAAAAATTATTCCTAAAAATATGGCTAAAATACCTAAAGAAATTGTAGCAATCTTTGATATTTTCATTTCCTTTTTTTCATCACTCAGACCTTTTAAAAAAACATTTGCATATAAATCATGAGATATTGCAGAGGCGCCTGCAAGGGTTAATCCTGAAACAACTGCTAAAATTGTAGCGAATGCTACTGCTGAAATAAAGCCAAGTAAAATATCGCCGCCAACAGCATGCGAAAGGTGAATAGCTGCCATATTATTATTACCTATTAATGTGCCAGAATTATTTAAATACTCTGGGTTATTAGAAACTAAAACAATAGCACCAAATCCAATTATAAAAGTTAAGATATAAAAGTATCCAATAAATCCAGTAGCATAAACCACTGATTTTCTAGCCTCTACTGCATCTGATACTGTAAAAAATCGCATCAAAATATGGGGAAGTCCTGCTGTACCGAACATTAAAGCAAGACCTAAAGATATTGCTGAAATTGGATCAGAAATTAATCCTCCCGGCGCCATAATACTTTCACCTTTGTCATGAGTATTAACAGCTTCAGAAAAAAATTGATCGATATTAAATTGAAATTGATATAAAACAAGAAATGCAATTATTGTTGCGCCAAATAATAAAAGAACAGCCTTAATTATCTGTACCCAAGTTGTGGCCAGCATACCGCCAAAGGTGACATAAGAAATCATAAGCGTGCCAACTATAGTAACAGCAGAATAATATGGCAAGCCGAATAAAATTTCAATAAGCTTACCTGCCCCTACCATTTGTGCTATTAAATATAAAATTACAGTAGATAAAGATCCGCATGCAGCTAAAATTCTAATTGGTTTTTGCTCAAGTCTAAATGAAACCACGTCTGCAAAACTATATTTACCCAGATTTCTAAGTGGCTCTGCAATCAATAATAAAATAATGGGCCATCCAATCAAAAAACCAATGGAATAAATAAGCCCATCAAACCCAGACAAATAGACTAATCCTGAAATTCCCAGAAAAGACGCTGCTGACATAAAATCGCCTGATATTGCCAACCCATTTTGAAGTCCAGTAATATTTCCACCTGCCGTATAAAAACCTGATGCTGTTTGAGTTCTTTTTGATGCCCAATATGTTATAAAAAGTGTTACCCCAACAAATAAAATAAACATAATAATTGCCATATAATTTTGTTTTGGTTCTGAGGTTGAAGCCATTAATATAGATGGGAATAAAACTCCTAATAAAAAAAATAATTTATACATTTTTTTGTATCTGCTTTATTAGTGGTTCAATTTTTTTATTAACTAGATAAACATATGTGAAAGTAATTAGAAATATTAATAAAATTAGAAAAAAACCTAGAAGAATACCAATTGAAATTTTAGTACCTACTATAAGTGTCCCAAAAAATTTTGGATTAAAAGCAATAACCCAAATAAAACTAAAATAAGAAATAACTGTAATTAATATCAAAGGAAATAATATTTTTGTTCTTGTTCTTATTAATCGCTTATATGTTTCTGTATAACTATCTGTTTGCATCTAAAAACTTTCTTAAAAAAACTTAAGATTACATCATGAAATTAATATAGCAAATTATAAATAAAGATATTTAAGTCCCAACTATTAATTTATCACTTTATTTATTTTAGCGTATGCTTTATTAGCCAAAACTTTTCTATCAAAACTACTTTTAATCTCTGGCAAAATAGTCAGTTTAGCTACTATATTATCAAGCTTAATCAAATTTATTATTGAATCAAATAGTGATAAATCATTGTAATAGGCAGGTGCTGAACAAAATTTATTATCGTGCAAATATTGAATTGCAACTGGAAGTATTTCTATATCTTTATTTATTGCTGTTTGTAAAAGATTACTTTTAAAATCTAGAAGTCTTGAACCATCTGTTGATGTTCCCTCTGGAAAAATACAAATACTTCCCTTGCTTTCTAAGTAATCCTCTATTTCCTTAGAGGTTTCTTTAATTTTAGTAATCTTCTTACGATCAATAAAAATTGTTTCAGAAGCTTTGACAAGCCAATTAAGTATTGGCCACTTAGAAATGCTATGTTTAGCAACAAAGGTAACTGGATATGCAGAATTAATTACAAAAATATCTAGCCAAGAAATATGATTACTTACTATCAAATAATTTTTTTTAGCTAGTATTTTTTTTAAATCATTATTAACAATTAAATTAATTTTAAATATTTTTAACAGTAACAATGACCATAACTTAATTAAATTTTTTCTGGATTTACGATTAATTATCGGGAAGAAAACGATACACAATATCCCAATAACTAGATGAATTAGAGTTAAAATAATTTTCTTCAAATTTAATCTTTATTACTAATATCTCTTGTATAGATTTTTTCTTTAGCTTTTTCAAGTTCAGGATGATAACGATTAGCAATTATAATTTCAGACTTACTTATAAAATCATTTAGGTCTTTTATAATCGGTAATCCTTCTAATTTATCCTGACTAATTTGAGGTTCATAAATAATTATATCTACATTTTTTTCTTTTAATCTTTCAATAATTCCTAAAATTGCTGATTCTCTATAATTATCAGAATTACTCTTCATAATTAAACGATATATACCAATAATTTTCGCTTTAGTATTTATTAACTCTTCTACAAGAAAATCTTTTCTAGTCTCATTACTATCAACAATAGCTTGCATAATATTATTTGGAACATCTTTATAATTTGCCAATAATTGTTTTGTATCTTTAGGTAAACAATACCCGCCATATCCGAAAGATGGATTATTGTAATAATCGCCTATTCTTGGATCTAAACTTACACCATCAATTATTTGCTTTGTATTTAATTCATGTTTTAAAGCAAAAGTATCTAATTCATTAAAAAAAGTTACTCTCATTGCTAAATATGTATTTGAAAAAAGCTTAATAGCCTCAGCTTCATTTGAATCTGTATATAAAATAGGAATATCTTTTTTTATTGCTCCTTGCACAAATAATTCTGCTAATTTTTTACCATCTTTTAACTTATTACTCATAATAATTCTAGAAGGATAAAGGCAATCATATAAAGCTTGCCCCTCTCTTAGAAATTCTGGTGAAAAAATAATATGGGAAATATTAAATTTTAATTTTAAACTTTCAGTGTATCCAACAGGAACTGTTGATTTTATTAAAATTGTTGCTGTATTATTTATTTTAAGTATTTTATCTATAGAATCTTCTATTGATTTAGTATTAAAAAAATTTGTAGCTGGATCATAATCAGTTGGTGTTGCCATAATAATTAATTCAGCATCTTTATAAGCAATATTTTGATCCGTTGTTGCATGAAGATCTAATTTAACTGCCTCTAGATATTCAGTAATATAAGTATCTTGAATAGGTGATTTTCTTTTATTAATTAAATCAACTTTATCTGAAATTATATCTATTAAAGTAACGCTATGATTTTGTGCTAATAAAATAGCGTTTGCTAAACCAACATAACCAATTCCTACAACTGTAATTTTCAATTCTTATCCTTAACTTAATTGCTAATAAATTAGCAC